>NODE-171-length-23537-cov-5.6459_pt1 | contig 23537 bp, 17 predicted proteins | sample MGYA00139097_ERZ477577 | MGnify/ENA metagenome assembly ERZ477577
ATGCTGGATTCAGATAAATCGGATTCGCATAAAACTGAGTGAACTGAGGGTCTTGACCATACGCCGAGAAGCTTAAAACTCCCAACAACGCACATATATAAAAATTCTTAATCATCATAATTACAGATTTAACAACCTTTTCCCAAAACGACTGGGCTTACTAACAAACTTGAGCGTTAACTGATGTGACAGCGATCGCTGACCTGTCATTGCACTCTTTACATAATCCGCATTATAACTTAATGCGAAGTGATCAAATTTCAAACCAATGGAACCAGCCGGCTCCATATGTGAAGATATCGCTCCTCCAATAGTAAACCAGTTCCATCTGAAGTTAGCACCCAGCCAAGCTTCTGACAATTTTTCGCTTTTCTGATAAACGAAATACGGAGAAAGACTTAGATTCTCTTTTCGAGACACCCAATCGGTCCCCAATGTTCCAACGAAATGATAATCAGCCCGTCTAGGCTCATCAAAATTTTGAGCATAAATATTGTCTTTATGTCTAAACAAATTATCCATTTGCACGCCTGCAAAGAACCACTCCGTGTTTACAATCAAACCAACACCTAAGTCTCTATACCAAAGCTGTTTACCTATAACCGAACCATTTGGATAAAACTCATGTGAATTACCGCGCTCTACCTCCACCTGACTAACATTCCCCATTTTCGATTTTGTTAATGACTTATTACCCATTTTAAATCGTAAAGATGGCTCCAATGATATAGATTTGGTAATGGAAAGCTTAGGAGAATAAGTTATGGCCGCGCTCGCCACATTCATGCCACCATCATTATACATCGTATGATTAACTTGTAATCCAATTCCTCCACGCATGCCATATACGTAACCGTCTATTGCTAGTTGATTATGCAATTGTTCATTTTCCTTGCCATACCATTGTAATCGAGATAAGGTTTGTACTCGAGTTGAAAGCATAGTACCTGTTGAGCTAAAATTCAAATCATTCGGCAGCATTCCAGGAACGTGATAGTATGGATCTCTGAAGTTTTTCAAAGCAACTGGGTTATCCATCATTCGCCTTAACTTACGAGAAACATTATTTACTCGTGATTTTAACGTCTGCTTGTATTCACTTGAAGAAACACCAAAGGCTTCAGAAATTTCTGAACTACCATTATTTATTAGCTCATCTTCACTATCCACATTGATAATTTCAACCTCACGAAAAGCCAATATAAGATCATCGTCACATCTTACATTCAATAACTCCGCACTTAGCAAGTCTAATTTTTCGACCATTCTTAATGCCACCGCATCATTACTAGGCTCATTCGTTGAAGAATGCAATGGGATTTTTAAATGATCCAACTTCAGCGAATTATCAACCTCACCTGACATTTCACTCACTTCGTCAAAGTTAGCATGTGCAGTCAGCAAAAGTGACGGTGATTGTTGAGAGTCATTTGAATCCTCATCAGATTTATAAGCCTTTTGTAATTCAGACGACGCTGATTCGTTTAGATCAGCAATTTCATTTGCCAAGGAGAAATTAGAAGGATCCAAAATAGAAGCACCCGCATTATTCTGTTTAACAAAAACTCGTGTTTTTGATCCATCAAATACTCGATTAGCCAATTGTTGTTTAGAATCTCCAGTAGCTATTGAGAACAAATACCAACTAATAAAAACAACGACAATAGCCCCCAGTGACGCAAATGAATACCATCCAATAGGTCTTTTCTTTCTTAAGCGATCCTGCTCGGGGAAAACCGAAGTTGTTGGATTGACCGAAGCCATTTCCCAAATATCTCGATCAACATCCAGTTCTGGGTGTTGTAACAAGAATAGCTCCAATTGTTCGACCTGAGAAGGAGATAAATTACCTTCAGCAAGTTCAAACAACCATAGGTCAATATTTGAAAATGAGGGATTACTCATACCAACTCAATCATTCCTTTTAACTGCTTTTTAATTTTCTTTCTTGCTCTAAACAGATAAACTTTTACTTGAGAATCGGAAAGATTTAAAATATCTGCTATTTCTTTATACGAATAGCCTTCTAAATCTCTCAACAAAATAACGCTCTTTTGAATCGGAGGTAAAATACTTACTGCTCTCTCAACAACCTGATTTGACTCGAATGAATTCGGAACAACAGTTCCCTTATCATATGATTGCATCTCATCGGTTAAAACAACTCGCCCTCTTCTGTTCGAAAAATTGATCATCGCATTGTGAGCTGTCGTAAACATCCACGACTTCGCTTTTGCGAACTCTACATTCTTGCGATGAATCCATAACTTTTCAAACACATCTTGTACAATATCTGCCGCATCTTCTTTATTGCGTAGAAATTTTATTGCATATCCATACAAGTTGTTGGAATGCTCACTAACAATGATATTGTACTCGCGTCTTCTCAAAATCTGTCTAGGTCAACACAGTTAAAACAAACAATGACCTGATAATGTTACACTAATAACAGCTAAATAACGGTTAGTGTTGGAGATAGTAACAAGCGATTAGCAAACCTCATCTAAGGACTAACAATCACATATGTTCGTCGAATATTTTTTCAACCTTATTGACTGATCTTTTTTTCCTACATTCGTATACATAGACACTAAAGCCATGATTGAAGCAAAAAGACTTTTCGATATCCCGTACTACCAATTGGATAAACACCCCAATGAGCGAATGTTTGTAAGTAAAAACAATGGTTCTTGGAATGGTGTTTCAACCCGTGACTTTTTGAGTCTTGCGATGAAAATGTCTAGAGGTCTTATTGAACTAGGTGTTGAGCCTGGTGATATGATTGGACTTGTTTCTAATACTCGATTCGAATGGAATGTAATGGATATTGCGATCCAACAAACAGGAGCAATCGTTGTTCCATTCTATCCTAACATCTCGGAAAATGACTATAAGTACATTTTCAATGACGCCGGAATTAAATTATGTGTTGTAAGTGACAGTGAATTGTTTACAAAAATTAAAAATATTCAAGGAGACACGCCGACACTCGAACACATCTTCACGATGGAAAAAGTGAAAGGCGCGAATCATTGGATGGAAATAGCCGACAAGTGCAACAATATTGAAGAAATCAAAGTGCATGAGCGCATGGAAAAAGTGCAGCACGAAGATCTTGCGACAATAATATACACTTCTGGGACTACTGGAAACCCAAAAGGTGTTATGCTCTCGCATAAAAACATACTTTCAAATGTAGAGGCATGTATCGACCCAATTCCTGCTGATGAGAACTCTAATGTACTGACATTCCTTCCCGTTTGTCACATCTACGAACGCATGTTACATTATCTGTACATGTATTTAGGATGTTCAATTCATTTTGCAGAGTCATTGGAGACAATTGGAGACAACATACGAGAGGTAAAACCAGAAGTATTTTCAGCCGTACCTCGGTTGATTGAAAAAGTATTTGACAAAATAATTGCAAAGGGCGATCAACTCACTGGAATTAAAAAGAAGTTGTTTTTCTGGGCAGTAGGACTAGCTGAAGACTACAAAGTAGTGGGTCGAACAGGATTCTATAATTTCAAACTAAAAATAGCTAGAAAGCTCATTTTTTCAAAATGGCAAGAAGCACTCGGAGGAAATGTACGAGCGATTGCATCTGGAAGTGCCGCCTTACAACCACGTCTTGCACGAATTTTTCTAGCAGCAGATATACCAATTCTTGAAGGTTATGGCCTTACAGAAACTTCGCCTGTTGTATCAGTTAACAGTTTCAATAAAGGAATGCGCGTTGGAACTGTTGGTCCATTGGTCGAAGGAGTTGAAGTGAAAATTGCCGAAGACGGAGAAATCCTCGTAAAGGGGCCTAATGTGATGATGGGCTATTATAATTTACCAGATGTGACGGCAGAAGTCATAAAGGGAGATTGGTTTCATACGGGTGACATTGGCGAATTTCAAGAAGGTATCTTTCTTAAAATCACTGATCGAAAGAAAGAAATATTCAAGACGTCTGGAGGAAAATATATAGTCCCTCAAGCCATGGAGAATAAGTTCAAGGAATCGAGATTTATTGAACAAATAATGGTAATTGGTGAAGGCGAGAAATTCCCTGCAGCACTAATTGTCCCTTCCTTCGAGTTCATTAAAGAATGGGCAAAACGAAAAGGAGTAGATCTGGGAAATGGTTCCAATGCCTCAATTATTGGCACTCAGAAAGTAATTGATCGTATTCAAAGAGAAGTGAACCAATTCAATGAAGGTTTTGGCAGCTGGGAAAAAATTAAACAAATCGAACTTCTAGAAAATGAACTATCCGTAGAAGGTGGTGAGTTAACGCCAACCCTGAAGTTAAAGCGTAAGAAAATTATGGCTATTCACGCAGGAAGTGTTAGCAAAATTTATGGTTAAAATCAAAGTGGCTTTACAACTGTGAACCGCACAATCGCGTGATGAAACTTCGGATAATAAGTCCCCTTCTGGAACTTCAATTTGACAATATGGTTCCTTAGTTCATACTTTGCCGGAGTACTTTTCAAATCTGTCTCAATCAAACGTACGCTTGTAACTTTGCCTTCACGATTGACAGCCAATTCATACTTAGCAAATCCGTTTGCCGGGCCCTCAATAATAAAATTCGTAGAGGTCAATAATTTTCTTCCCTCATCCTTAATGGGACCACTTAGTATTTGTCCAAACGAAAATGAAGAAAATAGCAAAAGGAAAAATATTAAAATTCGCATAGTATCGTTTTCCTCAAAACTACATAAATGATTCCAAAAGATTGACTTTACGCGATTCGCCCCCAATTAGGTCGTTCTTTGAGCATATCTCCAAGTTTTGATCGAATCCCCTTATTCTCTGGAAGCTCAATAGTAGGATCAGCATTAAGGACTTCTTTGGCTACATCTCGAGCCATGACAACTACCTGCCCATCTTTTGCCAAATTCGCAATTTTCAAGTCTAACAATCCACTTTGTTGCGTCCCCAATAAATCACCTGGTCCACGAAGTTGCAAGTCTACTTCTGCTATTTCAAAGCCATCATTTGTACGGACCATCGTTTTCATTCTTTTAAGGCTGTCTTCCGAAATATTATCTCCAGTCATTAGAATGCAATAAGATTGTTCGGCGCCTCGCCCAACTCGCCCACGTAACTGATGCAATTGAGACAACCCAAATCGCTCTGCACTTTCAATAATCATCATACTAGCATTCGGAACATTCACCCCAACTTCAATAACAGTTGTTGCAACCATAATCTGCGTTTCCCCCTTTACAAATCGATTCATTTCAAACTCTTTGTCTTCAGGTTTCATTTTTCCGTGTACAACACTCACTTTATACTCTGGAAGTGGAAAAGATCGACTTATGGCCTCATATCCATCCATCAGATTATTAAAATCTAATGTTTCAGATTCTAAAATTAGAGGATAAACAATATACACTTGTCGTCCTTTTGCAATTTCTTCTTTCATAAATCCGAACAAACGCAATCGACTTGCATCATACTTATGCATTGTCGTTATTGGCTTTCTTCCAGGAGGCAATTCATCGATCACAGAAACATCTAGATCCCCATAGAATGTCATCGCTAAGGTTCTTGGAATTGGAGTTGCTGTCATAATCAACACATGAGGAGGAAGTTTATTCTTTTTCCACATTCTTGCCCGCTGTGCAACTCCAAATCGATGTTGTTCATCTATCACTACAAAACCAAGATTATTGAATACTACCGTATCTTCCAACAGAGCATGCGTACCAATCAATATCTGAATCTCTCCATTCTTTAGTTGATCATGCAATGGAATTCTATCTTTCTTTTTAGTAGAGCCAGTCAGCAGTGCTACCTTGACATTCAAAGGAGCAAGCATTTCCGAAATAGATTCATAATGTTGAATAGATAAAATCTCTGTAGGAGCTATTAACGCAGCTTGATAACCGTTTCCTATTGCCAACAGCATTGAAAGTAAAGCGACAAGCGTCTTGCCACTTCCTACATCCCCCTGTAACAAACGATTCATATGATGACCTGTTTTCAGGTCTCTTCGAATTTCTTTTAATACTTTCTTCTGCGCATTTGTAAGTTCGAAAGGTATATGCTTTTCATAGAATTGAGTAAAAACATCTCCAACGGATTCTAGTAAATAACCCTTAGATTTTTGCATCGTTATTTTCTTACGGACTAACAACTCCAATTGCAGAAAGAACAACTCTTCAAATTTCAGCCTAAAGCGCGCACGCTGTGCTTCTAACTCGGAACTAGGAGCATGCACCCAACGAACGGCTTGCTCACGTCCAATCAAACGATGTTCTTTCCTTATTGTCTCAGGAATTAAATCTTCGATTTGTCCACTTAAATTCTCTAAAAGGTTCTTGACTAACTTCTCGATTCCATTGGTGTTCAACCCAGCAGACGTCAAACGCTCTGTAGTTGAATAAACAGGTTGAAAACCTATCACTTTTTGATTTTTGATTTTTGAGATTTCTGGATGTGGAATATTCCAGCGCCCCTTAAATTGAGTCGGCTTACCATAGATCTGTATCTCTTCATTCACCTTCAATGAAGACTTGATCCACCTGGCACCTTTAAACCACACCAGATCTATCATTCCTGTTTCATCTTGAAACTTCGCTGTCAATCGCTTATTTCGAGGACTTCCAGCTTCAAAAATCCCTACAATTCGACCTTTAATCTGAACAAAACCATTAACATCAAGAAGATCTTTCACCTTGTGATATTGTGAACGGTCCACATAACGAAATGGATAATACTCCAATAAATCTTGAAATGAATAGATGCCAATTTCTTTCTTCAACAACTCGGCCTTTTGCGGCCCAACACCCTTGAGGTATTCTATCGGAGTAATTAGGAAATTATTCATTAGAAGTAAAACTAATAATTCTTTCGCCCAAGGAAAATTACGAGGATAAAAAATCCCTCATTTCGAATAATCGAAAGAGGGATTTACAATCTATTAAATAATCTATTATTTGTTCTTCAAACTTTCATTCAACCATTCCTCAAAATCGGCAGGAACGCTATGATCTTGGAATGTTGCAGGACCTGTGGAAATGTCTTTCCCATCTGTATTTTGCATAACATAATATGGCTGCGCTGTAGCTTCATACTCTGTAATTTGTTTCATCATCCATTTATCCCCAACAGTTTTCAGGAATTTCTTTCGTCCACCGGCATAAGTCACTTCTTTTTGCTCTGATTCTGGAAGTTCTGTTCTTTCATCAACGTATAACGAAACCACCACTACCTCATCTCTTAGAATATCAATAACTCCTGATTCCCCCCAAACACTTTGCTCCATTTTACGACAGTTGACACAGTTATGTCCTGTAAAATCAACAAATAATGGTTTCCCTACTTCCTGCGCATAAGCCAATGCTTTGTCGTAGTCATGGAACACCCAAATATTCTGAGGACCTAGATGTGTACCTTCCGGACCATGTTCACTTGCTGCACCTCCGCCTCCAAATCCCATTGGGGATTCACTATAATGCATTGGAGGAGGGAAAGCACTTATTAATTTCAAAGGTGCTCCCCAAAGGCCAGGAAGCATGTATAAAACAAATATTACAGTTGTAGTACCTAACATTGCTCTTCCAACGGATAATCTCTCCAAAGGACTATCATGTGGCAGCTTAAACATTCCGAATAAATACATTGCCAACACCAAGAATACACCAATCCAAATAGCAAGGAACAGCTCGCGTTCAAGATAATGACCCTGCAAGGCAAGATCGGCATTAGACAAAAATTTAAATGCTAATGCTAATTCCAAAAATCCTAGAACAACTTTGACTGTATTCAACCATCCACCAGACTTCGGAAGCGTATTCATCCATCCAGGGAACGCAGCAAACAATCCAAATGGCAATGCTAATGCTAGAGAGAATCCAAACATCCCAATAAACGGAGCTAAACCTCCTTCAGAAGCAGCCTGTACCAATAATGTGCCAACAATTGGGCCTGTACATGAAAATGATACTAGCGCTAATGCTAAAGCCATGAAAAATATTCCAACGAGACCGCCTTTATCCGCTTTACTGTCTGCTTTATTCACCCATGAGCTTGGCATTCTAATTTCAAAAGCTCCCATAAATGAAATAGCAAACACCACTAGAATAAGGAAAAACACAATATTAAAAGTTGGATTCGTGGACATTTCATTAAGAACTTCAGCACCAAACACTGCTGTAACCACTGTTCCTAAAAGGATGTATATTACAATAATCGAAATACCGTAGATAATTGCATTTCTAATTCCTTGAGCCTTTGATTTACTCTGTTTAGTAAAGAAACTAACAGTCATAGGAATCATAGGAAATACACATGGTGTTAACAGGGCTGCCAACCCACTTGCAAACGAAAGAAAGAATATCATCCAAATAGTTTTAGAATTCCCCACTTCTTCTGATGAATCTGTACCTTCTGTAACTGATGTATTATCTCCAGAAGCATTTTCAGTAGTCACAGTTTCCGCATTCCACGCAGACAATTCTATGTCAAATTTTTCCGACAACTCCTCAACGAAAACCCCAATAGAAGCATCTGCTTTCAATGCTGCAAAATTATCACTCGAAGACAGCAACTGAATCGCATCTGAGAAATCCTTTTCAGTCTCTACTAACCCTAATAATGCCTTAGAATCCTCAAGGGAAATATCGTCAGCATTTGCAAATGAAACAACACTAAAAAGTGTAATAAAAAGTATAATAATCTTATTCATGACTTCCTCCTAATTGTAAGTACTTTTTGTAAAACGCTATACTATTCCCTACAGGAACTGCATACCAATTCCCATCCACCTTCACGTATTCAATCCCATCTTTGTCCTTTGCTTCATCGCCTTTAACCTCAACAAAAGAATTTTCGATTTTTCCAGCCTCCACGTCATCAGCTTTAACTCCGTTGACTTTCAATTTGAAATCTGCAGAATGAGGAGGTAAACAATGCGTATCATCACATGTTTGGAAGCCAAATGTTCCCTTCAACGTAAAATCGTCTTCTGAAAGAACCTTAATCTTTTGCTTCATCTTAATTGTATGAGAATGATAATACAAATCCTCATCTGCCAAATCATCGTGTTCAAAAATAGGCTTCGGCTCTATTAACTTACCTACTGTTTTAAATTTTGACGATTTTTCTAATTCAACAGTTGTTGGAATAATAAAGACCCCATCTGGAAGATTCGCGGCATAAATATGCCAATGTTCTTCCATTGTAATGGTTCCAATTACAATGGCTTCATCACCATTTTGTTCAATGGTAAATTTCCAACTCACCTTATCTTCTGGAAATTCTAATTGCGCCCAATTATTCACCCATGCACCGAGCACAAAGACTAATAACAGCAATGGTTTAATTAAATTTATTCGCATCATTTGTTTATTGTAATTCTAAATATTTCATCTTTTGGTGGCATGCACATCTCTTCATTACAAACCATATATGTGACTACACCAATAACTTCTGTTGTTTGATCAACTATTACCTTTTGCGAAAAAACAACTTCATTTTTAAAAAAATTCAATTCGCCCTCAAAGTTAACGTCATATTCTCTGATAGATTCTGGCTCATGAGTTTCTCCAACAAACGTCACATTTGAATTCTCCTTGAATTCAAATGCTGTAGGAATAGGACCAATGCCATCGTCAATATATTGACTATACAAGTGCCACCCATCAGCTATAACAGCCTTTAATTCAATAAGATTACTTGACGGGGCATATGTAAAATTCCAGTCCACCTTATCTTGAGCAGAAGAATGTAATGAAAGAAAGAAAAATAAAAGGCAATAAAGCGTTCGACTCATTTGTTCCAAATTGTTCAATCAAATCTACTCAATCGGAATCAATATATTGCCTTGGAATTGAATTTACCCTTGAAATCCCAAAAAAAAATTCAAGTCGCAAATTCAACAGTTAATTATGCTTTAATTAATTTAAGCTTTAATTTCTATGATACGATTAATGGGAATCCAAACTCCCCCTTTAAGACAAATGTACTTTGCGCCATGTGCCCAAATGGTTGTATCCACCCGTTTAACTCCCTGATCATCTTTGAAATAAATAGAAACTTTACTCCTGTATGCGTTACCTAGGCGAGTAGCTTTCCTAATTTGTTCCTTGAGATTTGGATGTTGTTCGATCTGCATTTTCAAATTGAACGAAAGAGCTTGAATATTCTCTTTGTCAATCAATTCAGGTTTTAGAGTTACTTGCATAATTCTTTCGATTTGAACTAATAATATACAAAACAAATTGGCTTATAATGCTCAAAATGAATATAATGCAAGTAGCAATGAAAATTTCAACTAACTACACGTGCGAATGGTATTCTAGCCTGAGCAGTCACTTTCTGATCAGTAAACAGATGCTTGTCAAACATGAATTTCCCAGTAATGGCAATCATCGCAGCATTGTCAGTGCAATATTCAAAGCGCGGGATATATGTTTCCCAGCCCACTTCATCTCCTAATAATTCAATTTGCTTTCTCAAACCACTATTTGCCGAGACACCTCCTGCAATGGCAATTCGCTTAATACCAAGATCTTTAGAAGCTTGTAAAAGTTTCTTCATCAAGATATCAATAATCGTTTTTTGAATTGACGCACACAAATCGTTTAAATTTTCTTGAACAAACTCCTCGTTCTTTTTCGTTTCTCTCTGAATGAAATAGAGAATACCAGTTTTTAAACCACTAAAACTATAATTATATCCATCAACACGTGGTTTAGAAAAAGTGTATTTGTTTGGATCTCCAAGCCTAGCATGTTTATCAATCAATGGGCCTCCAGGGTATTTAAAACCAAGAATTTTTGCTGTTTTATCAAATGCCTCACCAGCAGCGTCATCGATTGTCGTGCCGATAATTTCCATATCCAAATAATCCCGGACCAATACAATTTGTGTGTGACCACCAGAAACAGTAAGACATAAAAAAGGGAATTGAGGCTTTAGCTTACCCTCATCCTCAATAAAATGAGCCAAAACATGACCGTACATGTGGTTAACGTCAATCAATGGAATTTCTAGCGCTAAAGAGAGTGTTTTCGCGAAGGAAGTTCCAACGACTAGGGAGCCTAGCAAACCAGGTCCCTTAGTGAAGGCAATTGCGTCAATTTCCTTCTTGCTAATCCCTGCTTTTTTTATGGCGGCTTCCACTACTGGAACAATATTCTGTAAATGAGCTCTACTAGCTAACTCTGGCACAACCCCTCCATACTCTTCATGAATTTTCTGTCCAGCAATCAAATTTGATAAAACGGTGTCATTTTTGAGGATAGCAGCAGATGTATCATCACAGGAAGATTCTATCCCCAATATTATGGTATCTTTTTGTGTCAACTTACGTAAGTTTGTAACGGATGACAAAATTACTGAAAATAACAGGAAGGACACTCGGGATATTACTTGAGTGGCTTCTGATTTTTGTTATTTTTCTTGCTTTTGCCATCCGCACTTCTCCGGTTCAAACCTTCATTGCAAATAAACTTACCTCCTATCTTTCAGAAGAGTTAGGAGCAGAAATTAGTATTGATGGTGTTTCGATCATCTTTTTCGACAAAGTTGAACTCAAAGGAGTTCTTCTAGAAGATCAAATCGGCGACACCATTCTTGCAGCAAACAGCATATATGTTTTCATTGAAGATTACAATTTAAGAAAACGTATAGTTCATCTTGGTGAAGTAGAAATTAAAGAGGCAACAATTGGAATCCAACGAGATACCGCTGGAGCTTTCAATTATCAGTTTATTCGAGAATACTTTACTCCAAAAAAGAAAAAACCGTTCACACTTATTGCTGACCAAGTTTCAATATCAAATACACGCTTTTCATATAATGACGACAGGCACGCAAGAACAATTTACGGTGTAGATTATTTTCATATTGCTGCGACAGACATTAACACCAAAGTAATTGATTTCAAGATCGAGAATAATGAATACTCCGGAACTGTAGAAAGCATCAATTGTGTTGAAAAATCTGGATTCGAGTTGAAAAATCTATTTACAAATGTAGTGGTTTGTTCAAGTGGAGTCTACTTATCTGACGTCGTAATAGAATCCCCCGGATCAAAAATTGAATCCAAGAAGTTCAATATGCTTTCTACTGGTTTAATCGATTTTAAATCATTTGTGGATAGTGTTCAATTCGATGCCAAAATTGATAAAGCTATAGTTGACTTGAAAGAAGGTGCATTATTTGCTCCTATACTTGCTGGAATGGAAGACACTGTTCGTCTCACCACATCACTCTACAAAAAAGTCAAAAATCTTCGTTTAGCGAACCTTGATCTGAAGATCAAAAATAAGACAACAATTAAGGGTACTTTCAACATTCCTGATTACCGAAAATTCGACCAAGGTTTCTTTCATGAAAAAGTTGATTATGCTTATATAGATATAAATGAATTGAAGCAAATTCGACTCCCAAACAAAAGTCCTGATAAATATATAGAAATGAACCCAAGAATTGATCGTCTTGGTTTTTTCGAAGTAAAAGATGCAAGACTAGATGGATTTTACTCACAGTTCGTTGTTGCGTCAGACATTGTGAAAACGACACTCGGCTCAATTAGATTAGACAATGGAGTCATGTTTACTGAAAATTCGTCAAACAAATCCTACCTATTCGAGAAATCAGGCGCAAGCAATTATGATGTGAAAGTAGAGCACTTTAATTTAGGTGGACTGCTTCAAGATAAAAATTTAGGATTGGTAGATGGTATTTTCTCTCTATCCGGAGAGGCATTTTCAGTAACAGACATAAAGTTCTCTTCCATCGGCGGAAACATAAATCGATTTGACTATCTAAATTATCCTTACCAGAATATTTCGATCGTAGAAGGAGTGCTAGAAAACCAAATTTTTAAAGGAAAAATAGAGGTTGAAGATGATAACTTAGAAATGACCTATTCAGGTATGATTGATTTCCAAGGAGAACCCCACTTACTTTTTACTGTTGACGTTAAGAATGCAGTTCTTGATAAGCTCAATATTACGACTCAAAATACGGAGCTAAGTTCAATATTCACCATTGACCTTCGCGGAAAGAACCCTAACGACTTCAGGGGAACAGTCCTTATGGATGCATTCTCCCTAAAGGAAAAGGGAAAAAAATTCAATATCCCATCACTTAAGCTGATCATTACTAGAGGCCTAGATTCGGATGAATTCATCATAGAAAGTGATATAGCTAGTGGAGTTTTAAAAGGAAAACTAGATGCCAATTATATCTTTAGCGACATTAATTATCAGCTTAGCAGAGTATTCCCGAACTTCTACAATAAAGATCTCACAGATCGAGACAGTGAAAAACGCGATCATTTCCAATTCAATTTCGAAATCAAAAAAGCTAATGACTTCCTGGCTATATTTTTCCCGAGCCTAAAAATATCGGAAGGAACAACGGTTAATGGTCATTATTATGCTGAACGTGAGGATTTAATTGCAGACATTAAGTCAGATTTAATCGTGTATAATGAAATGGCATTTCATGGGATCACGCTGCACCAATTGATGACATCGGAGAGCATCGTTGCAGAATATCATGCCGACAACTTCATTTTTAACGACTCAATAAATTTTAAAGAGATTGATTTTCAAGGTTTTGGAAGAGACAATCATTTGCACTCTAACTTGAATTGGGAACAAAGTACTGAAAATCCATCTGCTATAACATGGGAAACGAATGTCTTAGATCGAAATCATTATGATTTTTTATTAGAACCTTCTTATTTCTATGTGCAACAACATAAGTGGGAAATTGCACATGCTTCCAATATTACGGTCGAAAGTGACACAATTCATGTCAACGATTTCGAACTCATGCGAAATAACCAATTAATCAAGCTCGACGGTACCATCTCTAATAAGACTAAACATCGTTTAAACTTTCGTGTAAAAGACTTTGAAATTGAAGAGATTTCAAATTTTATTTCTGAAGTACCATTAGAAGGTAAAATGAATGCCTCCGGATATATAACGAACCCATTCAACGACTTTCAATACGAGGGAGACGCCAACATATTACAGTTCAAAACAAAGAACCAATTGGTGGGTGACATAAATGTTAAATCAGAATGGGTCAAACGAAGCCAAAGTGTAGCTCTACAGGGAGACCTCAGATACAAAGGAAATCAAACATTTGATTTCATTGGAGATTACTATCCTAAGCTGAAAAAGAACAATCTTGACTTCAACTTATTTTTTGAATATACAGACATTCAGTTTGCCAACGCATTTTTAGATCCAGATGTACTTTCCGAAATCAAAGGGTTACTCAATGGCACATTAAAAGTTACTGGAACGCCAGACAAACCAATTCTTGATGGGGCCGTTAAACTAATCGCTGGTTCTGCAAAGGTGGACCTACTAGGAACTCACTTTGGAATCGACGGAGCCATCTCTGCTGATGAATATGGATTCTATATCGACGGTATTCCTGTGTTCGATGAAGATGGTAACGCTGGACTTCTCATTGGTTCTATTTACCATGACAATTTTAAAGATTTCAACTTCGATTTAATGTTTGACCTTGAGGATGATGCAATTAATAAGGATCCCTTGAACCCTTGGCTTGTACAACCACTCGACAAGTTCCTTGTTCTCAATTCCAAATATGAACCAGGAGACCTGTATTACGGAACAGGATATGCAAGAGGTGTAATTGATATCTTCGGATACACAGATAATTTAGAAGTCACTGTTGATTTGGAAACCCGAGATGGAACTAAAATCAATATCCCGATGTTTGGAGTTGGTGATATTGAAGAAGAAGGGTTTATTATTTTCATTGATAAGAACACTGTTGACGAAATTGAAGAACCTAAAATTGATTTTACAGGCGTTGATCTAAACCTTAATTTTCATGTAACCCCTTCGGCTGAAATAAAAATAATTTTCAACGAGGATCTTGGAGATGAGATTACCGCGAGAGGAAGAGGAGACATTGATATTAATTTGAATAACATTGGAGATGTAACAATGAATGGGATCTATAATGTTACAGATGGCGTTTATAATTTCGCCATGGGACCAATCAAAGAGAAATTCTATATTGAAGAAGGAGGAAGCATTAGCTGGACGGGCAGCCCCTATGATGCTTTTCTGAATTTGAAAACATATTACAAAGTTAATGCGAATATTGCGGCTGCTACAAATGATCAATTTGGCACTGGCAGTGGAGCGCACCAAGAAGTTCTTTGCTATCTTGATTTAACAGAGTCACTATTGAAACCTGCTATAGGATTCGATTTAAAGGCACCTAAAGCGAACGAGGCAGCTAAATCTATAATTACAAGAATAAAGAGTGATCCCGATGAATTAAAACGACAATTTTTCTCACTCCTTCTTTGGAAAAGATTCCAACCTATGGCAGGAACTGAACTTGCTGTCGGGAGCGCCGCAATTGATCTTGTAACAAACCAAATCAATGCTATTCTAGCGAAAGTTTCAGATGACTACACGCTCAACGTAAATATGGACTCCGATCAATTGACAGGAGATGATATTTATGAATTTGGCGTATCAAAAGGGTTCCTTGATGATCGCCTAATACTCTCTGGCAGTTTTGGCGTAGAAAATCACAAAGTTGATGATGAAAATAACGAGAACTCATTAATTGGCGATGTACAACTGGTGTATTTACTCAACCAAAGTGGAACCTTCCGCGTGAACATCTTTAATGAATCAAATGACAAAACAATTATTCAAAGTGAAGAACAAGGTTCGTTTACGCAAGGAGCTGGACTTTCATATAATGAAGATTTTCATACAGTTGGGGATTTTAAAGCTGTCCAGTATTTCTTGGATATATTCAGATCGAAGAAAAACAAACGCTACCCTATCAAGCGAAAACGAAAACAAGTACCTATTCCACAAAACAACACTGATTGAATCGAAACGACCAATTCAAGTTCAACTGAAAATTCAAATATTATCGCAGGAAGAACGTCCCCCTTTATGACCACCGCTTTAACCAATTTTCCATTTTAGACCTTTATCTTCGAGATAAAAAGAAAATCTAAGGGTACCCTACTTTGATTCAAAAACTGCAAAGGTAATGCGGGAATTTTAAAAAAATGATAACTTCGCAATGCACTACTTTTTAGTAGTAATTCAAATATCACAGGATGAAGAAAGTATTGATTGCAAACCGAGGAGAAATAGCACGAAGAGTTATACGTACCTTAAAGAAGATGGACATTGCGAGTGTCGCAATTTATTCGGATGCCGATAAAAACTCCCCACATGTTATCGAGGCTGATGAAGCCGTGCATGTAGGAGCCAGTCCATCTGCAGAAAGTTATCTTCAGCAAGACGTTATACTAGAGCATTGTAAAAAACTTGGTGTTGATGGAGTTCATCCAGGTTATGGATTCTTGTCAGAGAATGCTGAATTCGCAAGAAAGGTAACCGAAGCAGGAATGACTTTTATCGGCCCTTCGCCTGATGCTATGGATGTAATGGGAGATAAATTAAGTGCAAAACAAGCTGTAAAAAGCTATAATGTACCCCTTGTACCAGGTGTAGACAGGGCAATAACAGATACAAAAGAAGCAAAAGAAATCGCGAATCAAATTGGTTATCCAGTTTTAATAAAAGCCTCTGCAGGAGGTGGCGGAAAAGGAATGCGTTTAGTTGAACGTGAAGAGGATCTTGAGGAACAAATGCACTTGGCGCAAAATGAGGCTCGCTCCTCTTTTGGTAACGACGCTTGTTTTGTTGAAAAATTTGTCACAAAGCCGCGCCATATTGAAATTCAAGTATTCGCCGATCGACACGGAAATGTAGTTCATCTTTTTGAACGCGAATGCTCCATACAACGGCGCCATCAAAAGGTAATTGAAGAAGCCCCTAGCTCAATTCTTACACCTGAACTAAGAGAACAAATGGGGGCAGCAGCCGTTAGCGTATGTAAAGCATGTGATTATGAAGGCGCCGGAACCGTGGAATTTCTTTTAGATGCAAATCTAGATTTCTTTTTTCTTGAAATGAATACTCGACTTCAGGTTGAACATCCTGTAACAGAGGAAATAACTGGATTAGACCTTGTTGAATGGCAAATCCGAGTGGCTCGTGGAGAGACCCTTCCTAAGAAACAAGAAGAATTATCAATCAACGGGCACGCTATGGAAGTTCGCGTTTATGCTGAAGACACATTAAATGGATTTACACCAGATATAGGTAGTTTAAAGCGCTATCGCATTCCTTCTGGACAAAGTGTTCGTGTGGATGATGCCTTCGTTGAGGGTATGGACATTCCTATTTACTATGATCCTATGATCGCCAAACTAGTTGTCTGGGGAAAGGATAGAAATACTGCTATAAAGAGAACAATAAAAGCCATTGATGAATATCAAATTTCAGGTTTAAAAACCACGTTGGACTTTGGGAAATATGTGTTGAAGCATGAGGCATTTACTTCTGGAGATTTCGATACTAATTTCATCAAACATTACTTTGGAGATCCTACTGTTATGTATGAATCCATGGAAGATGAAAATGAAGCCTTGTCTCACGGGATTAATAAAATTTGGGACTCTATTAAAGAGCGTGACCGCAAAGAGTTTGCTTCTCAAGACATAAATAGCTCATGGAAAACAAGTCGCTCATAGACTATTTTTCAGTTCCTTTTATTTGAAAATCCTTCCTCCACTTTTTAACTCGAGGTGATAAACACCTCGTTTATAAGCACTGATATCAATTCGACATACGTTTTTACAACAAAGCCTATAATAGGGTTGAAAACTTTTACTAAATATCCTTTATTCGACCCTACATTTTTTGATATTTCTGTTACTTTTACAATTCAAATTTCAGAGACATGAACTTACACGAATATCAAGGAAAATCAATATTGAAGAGCTTTGGTGTTGCTATCCAAGAAGGGAGAGTAGTGAACAAAGTAGAAGACGCCGTTACCGCAGCGAAAGAACTAAGTGCAGAAACAGGTACCGAATGGTATGTTGTTAAAGCACAGATCCACGCAGGTGGGCGAGGAAAAGGAACGGTTGAAGAAACTGGCTCACACGGTGTAGTTTTAGCAAAAGGAATTGACAAATTAGAAGATACTGTCTCTGGAATCTTGGGCGGCCATCTTACTACTGCACAAACAAATGGTGTAGGAAAGAAGGTAAATCAAGTTTTAATTGCTGAGGATGTATATTATCCTGGTGAAAGTGAACCATCTGAATTCTACATGTCAGTTTTGTTGGATCGCGAAAGAGGTCGCAACATTATTATGTACTCAACGGAAGGAGGAATGGATATCGAATCTGTTGCGGAAAACACTCCTCATCTTATTTTTAAAGAAGAAATTGATCCACGTGTTGGATTGCAAGGATTCCAAACACGTAAAATTGCCTTCAACCTTGGTCTTTCTGGAATGGCACTTAAGCAAATGTCAAAGTTCGTTGCCGCATTATACGCAGCATATGAAGGATGCGATGCTTCGATGTTTGAAATCAATCCAGTATTAAAAACCTCTGATGATAAGATCATCGCAGTTGACGCGAAAGTAACGCTAGATGGAAACGGATTGTTTCGCCATAAAGATTACGCTGAAATGCGGGATAAAACAGAAGAAGATCCAACTGAAGTTGAAGCAGACGAGGCAGGATTGAACTTTGTTAAGCTTGATGGAAACGTTGGGTGTATGGTAAACGGCGCAGGATTAGCCATGGCCACTATGGATATCATCAAACTTTCTGGAGGAAATCCAGCAAACTTCCTTGATGTAGGTGGTACTGCTGACGCAGAACGTGTTGAAAAAGCATTTACAATCATACTGAAAGATGAAAATGTGAAAGCAATTTTAATTAACATCTTTGGTGGTATTGTACGATGTGATCGTGTAGCTCAAGGGGTTGTTGATGCCTATAAAAACTTTGGTTCTTTTCCAGTTCCGTTAATCGTTCGTTTGCAAGGAACAAACGCAGAAGAAGCGAAAAAATTAATTGATGATTCAGGCTTGGATGTAATTTCAGTTGTACTGCTTCAAGAAGCTGCTGATAAGGTAAAAGAAGTCCTATCTTAATTAGATAGTCCTATAATTAAACGCCCTTTCAATGAAAGGGCGTTTTTCTTTGCCCAATAATTTGTTTTTCCAAAATGGACAATAACAACGGTTTAAACTCATGTTACCACTACTAAATCAAGAATAGCACTCAACAGAATTCCGTGTAGAATGTACAGTCAAACACAGAAACTATTATCTTTGCAATCCATTGAATTTTCTTAATCGAAATATGATCATTTACAAAACGCCTGAAGAAATCGAAATCATGCGAGAGGCTGCACAGATTGTTAGTCGTGCCCTCGGTAAAATAGCAGAACGAATTGAACCAGGTGTTACACCATTGGAGCTCGATGCTATTGCAGAAGAGTATATTCGCTCTCAAGATGCAATACCAGGATTTTTAGGGCTTTATGACTTTCCTAATACGCTGTGCATTTCTATAAACGACCAAGTTGTTCATGGTATTCCAAATGACCAACCTTTAGAAAATGGCGATATCATTTCCGTAGATTGTGGAGCAGTCTATAAAGGGTATTACGGTGATCATGCTTACACCTTTGAAGTTGGGGAAGTTGATGCTGAAACAAAAAAACTGTTGCAAGTAACCAAAGAATGCCTTGATCTCGGAATAGCTGAGACGAAAGTAGGAAATCGAATTGGAGATATTGGCTTTGTTATTCAACAACATGCGGAAAAAAATGGTTATGGTGTCGTTCGAGACCTTGTAGGTCATGGACTAGGAAAGACTATGCATGAAGAGCCACAAGTACCTAATTATGGCCGTAGAGGGCGAGGAAAGAAGATTCAAAATGGTTTGACAATTGCCATTGAACCGATGATTAACATGGGAACCGAGAAAGTTATTCAACTAGATGATAATTGGACGATCGTAACGGAAGATGGAAAGCCCAGTGCACACTTTGAACACGACGTTGCTGTTATAAACGGAAAACCTGAAGTCCTATCAACGTTTAAATACGTGGAAGAAGCACTAGCCAATAAAGCATGATTCGAGAAGCCAGAATTCTCTTTTTAGTTGCGTTAACATACTGCATATACGCAACAGGCGAATTCTTTGAATCAGGAGGCATTGTATTCCCCTTCCCTCTTAATGAAGCTGTTCTTTTCGTTGTTTCCATTACTTATGCGTATAGAAATAAAATTCATTTAATCTCTGCGGTCAACGTGGTCGCAATAGGGGTTTTTGGCTTGTTAATGAACTTGATTTACTGGGAAATGATTATTCCACATGAAAGAATGGTTTCCTTTGCCGAAAGTTTATGGACAGACTTTTTTGGTATTCTATTTGGCTTGAGTGTATTGATTTTCGCAATTCGAACAACCGTTAAACAAAATCATTGGATCAATCACCTACTAACGCTAGGCTTTATTAGCCTATTTACGATTGCATTGATTTACAACGCATCATTATTCTTCTTACTAGCGTATCTTTTAATGACTATTTCAACACAGCTCAAACCGGCATTTCCACAACTACATTTTTTATGGGGTATTCTTCTAATTTTAGAAATTGCTGAATTTGCGACATTTACCCTAAATTCTTCATCCGTTTAATCAAACTGAAAGTTTGAAGTATCTTTGTCTTATGCGATTTACACTCCTCATTTTCCTTTCCATTTGTACGTTCTCTTTTGGACAAACCGACACCATTACAATCGTCTCCTACAATCTATTAAATTTTCCAGACGGAAGGGACGATTGTGGATCAAACACCGTAATTCCAAACAGAGCGGATACCCTGCGAAAAATTCTTCAGTATACGAATCCCGATATTTTCGTAGCCTGTGAGATACAGACCGAAGCTGGTGCTGACAGTATATTAACTAGATCACTTAACGTTTATGGCGCTGACAATTATTCAGCTGCTAATTTTCATTCTAATAATTCCGGATCGAGTTTGCATAACATGCTTTATTATAATGCTGACAAACTAACCTTGCAATGGCAAGACGCCATTATGACAAGCTCTAGAGACATTGATCATTATGTACTTTATGTGAACGACCCTAGCCTCAACATTTACTTTGACACGACCTTTATCGAGGTGTATATGTGTCATTTAAAAGCTGGTAATTCTAGTGCAAATGCCGCTATTCGTGCTGAACAAACGCAGCAACTAATGGACTATATTGCAGCGCGCCCTTCAGATAGAAACCATTTTGTATGTGGTGATATGAATGTATACACCTCTTCTGAATCGGGATATCAGCAAATGATAACAGGTCCTTTTGCTCTAAAAGATCCAATAAATTCTCCTGGAAGTTGGAACAATAATGGAAGCTTCGCTCAGATTCATACACAATCTACTCGCTCAGGAGCTAACTTTGACTGCGGCAGTCAAGGTGGTTCCGACGATCGCTTTGACCAAATTCTTGCATCAAATAATGTAATTCAAGGTTTCGATAGTTTAAAGTTTCTCAATGGCTCATACGACGCTGTTGGAAACGACGGAAATCACTACAACACAAATTTACTCGCTTCACCAACTAACACTCAGTATCCAGACTCTATTGTACGAGCTTTATATTATATGTCCGATCATCTACCCGTTTCATTGAAAGCGGTAATCACCTACCCTACTAGTAATGGATTGGCATTATTCCCAGTCATTTCAAATGTATCCTGCTTCGGGTTTTCAGATGGCGAGGCGACTATTGTTCCAAATGATGGACAAGCTCCTTATACTTTTCTTTGGGACAATGCTGCAGGAAATCAAACAACAGCGACGGCCAGTAATTTAACTGTTGGTTCTTATTGCGTCCAAGTCACAGATAATTTAGGTGAAGTTGACAACTATTGTCTCTATGTACCACAGCCAGCCGCTCTTGCTTACTCTACATTTTTAACTCCTAATTCTGGCAATTGCAATGGCGTAGCTCATCTCGTCATACAGAGTGGTACTGGATCATATACCGTAGAATGGAACGATCCATTAGCACAAACCGGACTTTCTGCATACAATCTTTGCTCTGGTATTTATGAAGCAACCGTAACAGATGATAACGGATGTGTTACTATTGTTGAAGTCAATATTCTAACGGTTGACATAAACGAACTTTCTGGGTCAAAAGCTAGAATTTACCCAAATCCGGCACACAATACTATCACGGTACAATTAAATGATAACCATGAAGTTTGGCAAGGATCTCTAATTGATGCTTCTGGAAGAACGATTAAAACTTTCCAATTGGCAGCAAATACAGAGAAAGTGGTCGTAGACGTCCTCAACCTGACGCAAGGATTTTATACTTTAACCTTAAAAAGTAAAGACTTTAATATGCGTGAAAAGATCATGATTCTCGGTGAGTAAAAAATTCTCAATCATAGTCCTCGGTTGTCAACCACACAAACGCATGCGGAAGAATTGACAAAGACCCCAGGGCCGATTCTGCTCGACCTATAATTTCGCAAAACCTTATTGACCCCCCATCCACTTCTTTCTCTCTAATTACACGGTATTTAGCATCTGGTAGATAATAGCCAAAACTTTCTTTCTCCCCTAGATTTTGATAAGTAAACAATGTATCGGGGCTCAATTTCCAATCTTCCGAATCAAACAATTCTTTTGTGGTAAAATGGTCCTTCACTCTCCAAGTTGAAATAGAAAAAGAATCAACACAATTCACCTCACTTAATTCTGAAATTGAGTATCGGTAGAATTCATTTGTAGGATCATCACAGCAAGCAGGCACTCTGACAGATACATCGCCATTTTGATATACTCCAAACAATTCACCTACCTTATAAAAGACATCGTCATACCCTTCATCTTTTGAGACATAAAAACCCACGAAGGAATACTCATTACCTCCTAAAAAAGAAAGTACTAAATCCTTATGTCCATCCTTATTTAAATCAATAGTATTGATGCGAGGAAGTACAATTTCGGGATACTCAATATACGCCTTGCTTATCAATTCCCAGTCCAAAGAATCCTCAGAACCATATGTAAATAGTGGTTGAGAGAAGGCCATTTTATTGTTGAATAGAATTTCCGAAAACCCCTTGTGCGAAATGGTGTCAAGCTCATTTCGAAACTCCATATTAGGGAAAAATGGCTGCGTATAGTGTTGAGATTTTGCATTACCCCACATCGCACAGCACAAAAATACTAGTGTGAATGTTCTCATTTATAGAGTTTAATTGAAATATAGCCATTTTTTTCTTTAAAATGTTGTACTAATTCCCGTCTTTTACTAATTTCGCATCCGTTCTTTACGTATTTATAGTAAAAACTGGAGAGGTGCCTGAGTGGCCGAAAGGACTTGTTTGCTAAATAAGCGTACCCCAAAAGGGTACCCAGGGTTCGAATCCCTGTCTCTCCGCAAAAGATTGGTAAAAACTAATCGAAAAGTGATTGCAGAATAGAATTAAAAAATTACTTTTGCACTCGATTTAAGAAGGAAAGCGACCTTCTTAATACATTGAAATAGCATTAAAGAAACCCCTCGGGGTGTAGCGTAGCCCGGTCATCGCGCCTGCTTTGGGAGCAGGAGGTCGCAGGTTCGAATCCTGCCACCCCGACA
>NODE-172-length-23372-cov-6.34323_pt1 | contig 23372 bp, 21 predicted proteins | sample MGYA00139097_ERZ477577 | MGnify/ENA metagenome assembly ERZ477577
TGGTGATACTGATACAGAAACAATCACTGTAACAGCTTCTCCTGATCCAACAGTTGTAACCCCAACAGATATGTGTGTTTATGATGGAATTCAGACAATCACTCCATCTACACCAGGGGGAATATGGAGTTCAAGTTGTGGTAGCTGTATTGATTCAAATAGCGGTGCTTTTGACCCTTCAGTTTCCGGAGCAGGAACTTGGACAATTGACTATTCAGTGGCTAATGGAACATGCACTAGTTCAAGTTCAACAAGTGTTTATGTGGATGAATGTGCGTCAGTAATTGAAATCGACGAATCAACTGTTACGTTATTCCCTAATCCGTCGAAAGATATAATTACTATTCTAACTGGTGACGTGTCAAATGGAACAATAACTATCTATGACAACATTGGCAAAAGTGTATTATTTAACTCTTTTGAAAACACAAATGAAACAGTTCTATTAATTTCTAATTTATCGTCAGGGAATTACTTTGTAAAAGTATCTTCAGAAGATGGTAAAATGGTGGCAATTAAAAAATTAATCAAGGAATAGGTAGTGAATCGTTTTGAGTGGTTTTCGGAATAATTTTAAACCATCGTGAACCTCCTGATTCTGATTCCAGTAATTGGTAATTATGTGAAGCGGTTATTCGTGAGAATGCATTAAAATGCCACCATTCACTTGGGATATTGCTAAATTTTTGAGAACGCATTATTCTTCTCAGTAGACGTCTGTTATTCCATTGTTTTTTGGTCAACTCACCCGTTTTTAAGAAGTGTGTCTCCTTACTAGGAAATGCAATTGGACGAAAATCATCATAACCAGCCCCCATATCTAATGGCTCTCCGAATTCATTAACAATAGTCAGATCAACAGCGGCGCCAAAATTATGCACACTCCCCAACGCAGGATTTGACACAAATTTCCCACGATTTAATGGGGGGATAGAATCAAGAGCATCCCACATCTCCTTCTGTACCTGAACTGGGCGCACCCCATCGTACACCAATAAATGGTAACCTGGATTCAAAGAATCCAAATAGTCTTGAACAGCAGACAATCGTAAAGCGACTTCTTTTTGAATAAAGAGTTGACGCAAAGTATCGTATAATTGACGTTTCATAAAGTTATCTTCAGTAGCATATTTAAGTTCGATAAAAATTCGGTTATCAAACGCTCCCAAATCAAGTAGGCCAATTAATTCCAATGTATCATGAGTATCAACATCCTGTTGCTCCAACTCTAATCGATTAACATCAATAACTTCCTCAATGATAGGTCTTTCTATCAACTCCTCCTTGACTGGTTCATCTGAACAAGCAAAAAGAACAAAACCAAGAGGAATAAGCCATTTCATAATTCAAAGAAACAAAATCTTAACGAAAGTAAATTGACTGGAACTTTCTCATTAAATTTGAGCAAATTCTTAATGCATATGCCAATCATTTCTCGCAAGGCTGACAAAATGCCTGAGTCACCAATTCGTAAACTCGTTCCATATGCCGAAAAAGCAAAAGCGAATGGGAAAATCGTATATCATTTAAATATTGGACAACCAGATATTGAAACTCCTGCTGTTGCTTTAGATGCAATAAAAAACATGGACAGGAAAGTAATTGAATATAGCCACTCGGCTGGTTTTCAATCCTATCGAAATCGACTTTCAGAATATTATAAAAATGCAGGGATTAATGTCAACCCAGAAGATATCCTGGTGACTACAGGTGGTTCTGAAGCGTTGACGTTTGGATTTATGACTACTTGTGATCCAGAAGACGAAGTAATCATTCCCGAGCCATTTTATGCTAATTATAATGGATTCGCAGTTGCTGCTGGACTAAATGTAGTTCCAGTTACGGCGAATATCGAAAATGGGTTTGCCCTACCTCCTATTGAGGAAATTGAAAAAAAAATCACCAAAAGAACGAAGGCGATTGTAATTTGTAACCCCGGAAATCCAACTGGGTATTTATATTCCAAAACTGAATTAGAAAAATTAAGAGATATTGTTCTAAAACACAACTTGTTTTTGTTTGCAGATGAAGTATATAGAGAATTCTGTTACGACGGAGCAACTCCATTTTCAGTAATGAACCTTGAGGGCATTGAACAAAATGTAATCATGATTGATTCCGTTTCTAAACGCTACTCAATGTGTGGAGCTCGAATTGGAGCAATTATTTCTAAGAACAAAGAGGTAATGTCTTCTGCACTCAAATTTGGTCAGGCACGACTTTCCCCACCTACTATTGATCAAATTGCGGCAGAGGCTGCACTAGGCACACCACAATCTTACTTTGATGATGTCATCGCTGAATATGTAGAGCGAAGAAATATCATGATTGATGGACTTAATAATATTCCCGGTGTTTTCTGCCCAAAGCCAAGTGGAGCTTTTTATTGTGTAGCAAAGTTCCCAGTAGATAACGCTGAAAAATTCTGCCAATGGCTGTTGGAAGATTTTGATTTTGAAGGCGCTACAGTAATGATGGCCCCAGCAAGTGGATTTTACTCCTCAGAAGGAAAAGGAACGCAGGAAGCTCGTATAGCATATGTTTTAAACCAAAACGCACTGAGAAATGCAGTTAAGTGTTTAGAAGAAGCACTCAAGGTTTACCCTGGAAGGGTTTAATAATAAATGAGTTTTAAAAAAAGGGCGGCTTACTATGTAAGCCGCCCTTTTTATAATGTCCTAATTCAAAATCTACTTAGTGACTATCATTTTCTTAGTTATACTTCCCTCTCGGAATGTCACATTGATCATATACATACCAGATGTAAGCTCACTCATATTAACAACAAATGAATTGTTTTCAATTGCTCCAGTAGAAATGGTTTGGCCGCTCATAGCAACAATTGTGACCGCTCCCTCAGTTAAATCACCATTAACCTTAACCAAAACTGTATTATTCTGTTGATTGATAAAATGAACTAATTGATCTAAATCCCCTTCCTCAAGTCCGACCGTTCCGGCTGTGATCCCTGTATCAGCTGTGGATTCATATGCATAATCTTTCAAAGTCCAGGCGTCACCAATAGCATCAACGTCTAAACGCGCCCAACCATAATAAGTAGACCCACCAAAACTAAACTTCAATCCCAAATACTTATCTGTCACACCATTCCAATTCTCACTGTATGGATTTGAGCTATCAACATTATATGCCATCGTATTAGATGCAGAAATCCAATTCAATGTATTATCAATCATCTCACTTGAATTCAAAGCTAATGCATAGTTGTAACCAGAAGGCGCTTCACCAGCAATAGCATTACCTGCAGTTCCGTACGGTGCTATCCATGTGGTCCTAACTCTGTTTACTCCGCTAAAAATCGAGTCGGAAGAATTGATTAAGAAGTCAAATGAAGCATCATTATTCAAATCCAATCCAACAGCAACATCATCACCAACATGAACGAAATCGGGATCAACGTCAGAATACACAATTTGTGCATTTACTCCAGAAGCTGTCACCAATGTAGCAGCGGCAACGGAATACTTCTTCATTTTAATTTGTAATTCTTTATTCATGAGACAATATAATTGTTAGACGATTTCGATGTGAAATTACTGGTTTTTTAACGATTACTCAAACTTAAGACAAATAGCGTTCAATCAACTCATCATCAAACCCTTCAGGTGATTTCAAGTAAAATATATCCAAATTAGGTTGTTGAGATAACCATGACCTAGCACGCCGTTCTTGTTTTTGTATCTCCTCCATCAGAACTGAATTGAAAAGCTCCTTACCTGGCCATTCATTTTCTAACAAATGTTTCATTACTTCTTCGGGTTGATCAAGCACGAACAATATGCGATAAGAATACTTTGGCGGCAAACTTCCTAAAAGTCGCAACGGAACATAGTTAACTTTTTGTCCAAGATCAGCGAACCAATTTGCATTTAGAACATCAACAGTATCTCCGAATAGATCATTTATGTCTCCGCCAATTTCAATGCCCTTCTCCTTTAATTTTTGTAATGAGTAATCAAGGTTCTTACCAGGTAAACCTGTAACAACGATTTTTTCTCCTAAATCATAATGATCAACGATCTTTCTGTACCGTTCTGTTCTCGTCTTATCTTCAACTATTTCAGACAAATCAAGTAACCATCGATATGTTTTGGGCATTTGTGGCGCGATAGCGGCCACCACCTCAAACGATTCGATTGCGGCAGGGTAATTTTTCATAATTGCGAACGTTTCTCCTAAATGGAAATGCGCGAATGGATAATAATAAACATTCTCAATCGCATCAAGAAAATAACCGAGTGCTTCTTCATATTTTTCTGTTCGCAAAGCTGCAACTCCTAATCCGTGCAAACTATAAGAATTACCAGGATCAAGATCAACTACTCTCTGAAAAATACCAATCGCATATTCATACTCACAAATGGTATTTAACAAGCGTCCAAAATCGAGTAACACATCTATCGAATCAGGAAAGTTTTGAACTGCATCTTTAAGTAAACGCATTGCCTTGTCCGGCTCATTGAGGCCTAATTGTACTTTGGCCTCTAGTACATTTACATAATTTTCTTCCATTAAATTCCCCTTCCGAATAAAGCGTATGTATTCGTCAGCAAGTGCAAAACGCCTGGTTTTAACTGCGCACCCCACCAATTCCAATAATATTCTAAAATCTGGTTTATCCCTATTTTCTATTTCCAACAGAATTTCAAGTGCCTCTTCATAACAACCTCCATTCGCATATGATTTTGCCAAGTAGAAATTATTTTCACTAATTATACTCTTCAGATAGTTTGCTTCTCCATTCTCAGTATCTCCTTCAACATTCATGTCGTTGATGTAACCGAGGTCGACTAATTGCTGGAGAGCTGCTTCGTTCGATTCATTATTCGATACAGATTTCAATATTAATTCACCACCAAACTTATCGACCTTCTCCCAGCTATCTATATATCGAACCTCTTTTGGAGTTTCATACATATCCGTTAAAGGCTTGCCATGCATATCTCTCCCTATGGGCAAATCAAACAAAGTCAATAAAGTTGGGGTAACATCTAAAATACTCGCTCCATAAATTTGTTCTCCTTTCTTAATTCCTGGCCCCATTGCAACGAAAATACCAAATGGCGCATGCTCAATCGCTGGACCTGACGGAACTTCTGGTACATGCGTCGGGCGCAAATGATCTGAATGAAATCCATGATCAGAACAAATAATAACAGTTGTTTCATCATCAATCATTTGTAACTGCCGCTCAAGCATCATATCATGAAAAACATAGGCACCATTTACAACGTTTTTGAATAGATCAAATCCTTCTTCATCCATCCCCTCCAAGCGCGGTGGATAATACTTCATAAAAGCGTGACAGAAATGGTCGATAGCATCGTGATACACTGCAGTAAAATCCCATTCTTCCGTTTCCATCAATTCTGTGCAAGCAGCGTGAATTGAAGTCGCATGTGCAAGAATTTTTTGAATAACAGCTAAACGTTTGTCCTCCTTCTTATCTAGCTCAACCGCTTGAGGTACAAAAGGCATGATCAAATTTCCTGTAATCTCATGTGGATGAACTCGCAGTTCTTTAAGGTGTTCGACTATTCTTTCTGGATAAATTGTTCCCTCTGGAAGATCCCATTCATTTGGCCCAACAATATCCTTCCCCTTTTTCTCTTGCTGGAACAAGTTCGAAACCATGCATCCATTAATATTTTCTACTGGGTTGCTAGGCCACCACCCCACAATGTTCGATTTGTAACCTTCCATTGTCAACATATTCCAAATGGCTTTAACCTTTCTTGAATGAGATGATACAGGACGAACTCCTCCGATACCATCATGCTCAACAAAGCCAAGCACACCATGATCGAATGGACGGACCCCAGTTGCCATAGACGTCCATAGCATTGGGGATAATGGAGGGTCTAATGTCGCAAGTTGCCCACGGACACCATTATCAACAATCCTTTTCATGGCAGGCATTAAGCCATTCGCCATCAATTTGTCAATGATCTTCCAGTCGGCAGCATCCCAACCAATAAATAACACCTTATTTTTCTTCAACATTTGAATTTTGTTTGTCCCAGTCTTTCTTCGCTTGCTTCCATGCTCGAACCCCAACATTCCCCAATGCAAGCAACCCCAAAGACCCACCCGGTGGAACTTCAAAATGTTTACCATTCAACGTTATCGCACGTTTTTTAGGTGCTTCTTTCATTCTTTTTATTTCTATATAGCTCAGGCTTTATTACCCGAATAAAATCTTCTAACCGGTTGTCCAAATTCAAAAATTCGATCATTCTCTCAATTTCAAATTCAGAATTATTTACCAATGAATTATACTCTATATCGATAAATGGAATATTATTCATTTCTAGGAATTTATACGATTTCTTCAAATGAAACTCATAAATCGTCCTAAACTTCTCCCTTTCTAAAGTTTGATCCTTTTTCAACATTTTTTCTTGAGACATTAACACCTCGTCAAGCTCTCTACGCATAAAAATTACACGATACTTCAAATCAGGATTACAGTAGGTGATCAACGGAGCAACAATCTTAATTGCCTTACCAACCGTCTGTTCAAGAAATGAATTATTCTGAGCAATACCCTTTATAACTTCTAGCTCATAATAACCTTGTGGGTTATTAATGTCTTTCTTGCGACTTTCATCAGAGTAAACTTCGATTGAAGAAGCGTCTAGGAGTTGCATCATTAAAGAAGTCCCAGATCTCGGTAGACCTGTTATAATAGTAATTTCCGACATAGTCTTCACTAAATAAGAACCGCGTAAATCTCAAGTTTAAATCGAATCCAAAACAATTCTGTTTCTATATAACTGAATCCGTCCTTTTGATTCTAACTGTTTTAACAAACGAGAGATAACTACCCGAGATGAATGTAAATCTTCTGCAATTTGTTGATGGGTATGATGAATTTCTAATGAACCTGTTAATTTGGCTTGATCAATAAGATACTTCTCCAAACGTTCATCTAGTCGCATAAAGGCGAGAGCATCTACTGTCTCCATTAATTCCATCATACGCGTGTGATAACTATCTAGTATATATCTTCTCCAAGAAGAAAACTTATTCATCCAGTTTTGCATGTATATTACCGGAATCATTAAAATTTCAGAATCCTCCAAGGTAATGGCTCTAACTTCACTCACACTATTACGTACACTACATTGCAAAGTCATTGCACAAGTATCACCCGCTTCGATGTAATACAACAAAAGTTCTTCACCATCTCTATCCCTCGAAATTTTCAAGGATCCTTCCAAAATAAATGGTATATAAAGTATATCCTCCCCTTTGTCTACAAGAACAGAATCAGGAGGGAGTTTCTTAACTTTCCCAACTTCAATTATTTCTTTAAGTAGTTCTTCCTCAAATAAGAACCCGATGCGTTCTTCAATTTTTTTCTTCTGGCTTATCGACTCTATCATAACTTATAAAAAGATTTGCCCAAATAATCTTGGACAGAGCATAAATATAAGGCGTTAAGATAAGAGATATTGCGATAATAATTGAAATTTGTAGCCCTACACTTTCCAAAACAATCAAATAATTGAATATCACCCAAAGAGCTACAAACAGTCCAACTCCTAATGCATAAGACACATACATGGCACCATAAAAGAAGCCAGGTTCCTTAGAATACTTCAATCCGCAGTGTGAACAGTTCTTATGAATATCACCTGCCTTCCTCAAATCATAAGGACGAGAAACGAAAAAATCACCTTCATGACAGCGTGGACACTTCATTTTAAAAATACTGTAGAGCCTTGAACCTTTCTTAAACATACGAACGATTTAAAGTACGAAGATATAACCACTGTCTAAATCTAAAAGTGACAAAAGTCACAAAATTGAAAATATGACTAATATCAGATTTTCAGTTGTTGAATTGTCATTTCAGCTTTTAAGTATTAGCAGTTTCTTTGCTTCATATTCTGAGAACACATCTATGAAGGAAACACTGGAAAACACCGACGAACTTATAAAAGAATTTGAAGCGAAAATCGATGCGGAAATCAAGATAGAACCTCGCGATTGGATGCCAGAAGATTATCGTAAACATTTGATTCGTCAGATAACTCAACACGCCCATTCTGAAGTTATTGGAATGCAGCCTGAAGGAAATTGGATTTCTCGGGCTCCATCATTGAGAGCAAAAAAAATACTATTGGCCAAGATTCAAGATGAAGGAGGTCACGGGCTATATTTGTACAGTGCTGCTGAAACATTAGGTGTAAGTCGTGATCAATTTATTCAATGGCTACATGAAGGAAAGGCAAAATATGCCAGTGTATTTAACTACCCTGCATTGAATTGGGCAGACATGGGGGCAATTGGCTGGTTAGTTGATGGTGCTGCGATTACTAACCAAGTATCATTACAACGGACTTCTTATGGTCCATATTCCAGAGCAATGGTTCGTATTTGTAAAGAAGAATCATTTCATCAACGTCAAGGATATGAAATAATGTGGAAAATGATGAAAGGCACCAAAGACCAGCAACGTATGGCTCAAGATGCCATTAATCGATGGTGGTGGCCAGCACTAATGATGTTCGGTCCACATGACACTGATTCCCCAAGAACAGGCAACGCGGTGAAATGGAAAATTAAACGTGAAACAAACGATCGATTACGTGAAAAATTTATTAATAAAACGATTCCACAAGCTGAACTTATCGGCTTAAAGGTTCCCGATGAGAATATCCAAATCATTGGACAAGATCAAATGGGAGAAAATATATATAAACACAGTGATATCAATTGGGATGAGTTTTGGGCTGTAGTGAATGGGGACGGCCCATGTAACGAACAGCGATTAAACCATCATATTCGAGCGCATAACGAAGGTGCATGGGTAAGAGAATGTGCAATGAAATACTACGAAAAAACTAAGAAATGATGAACAAGGAAAATTTGAAAAAAGTGTTACTCGCTATGCACGAAAATACTGTTAGCGAATTACAAGAAAAAGTTGATACAACGCATAGTATTGTAGATATTGATGAAGACGACACCCATGATCCAGATGATTATTCACACCAATATGAATCAGGAGAATTAGAGCAATTGATGCGCACTCAATTGAACAAAGCCAAGAAAAGTCTTGATTTTTTGAAAACTATTGATTTTTCAGAAAAAACAAGTGCTGAAATGGGTGCTTATGTAGAAACTAATAAGTTCAATTTCTTCGTTGGATTCGCCTCTGTCCCGTTCGATGTAGAGGGCAAGCATATTATCGGAGTATCAGCTAATTCACCAATTTACACAGTTATGCTTGGTAAAAAAGAAGGCGATGATTTTTCATACAACGGGGTGAATTATGAAATAATTTCTATTAACTAAATCGAATTAACATGGGAACTGAAAATCAAGGTGCTGTTTGGGAAGTCTTTATCCAATCAAAGCCGGGTCAACCATATAAACACGCAGGAAGTATTCATGCGTACGATAAAGAAATGGCCATTGAAAATGCTCGAGACGTATACACACGTAGAAACGAAGGAATCAGCCTTTGGGTTGTTCCAGCTGATCAAATAGTAGCCGTTTCTTCTTCTGAGTCAAGTTCATTCTTTGAACCTGCAGATGACAAAGTATACAGACATCCTACTTTTTATGATTTGCCTGATGGTGTAAAACAAATGTAAATTATGGAAGCCAAAGTAAAATACTACCTAGAGATAGCGGACAATGCTTTCATATTAAGTCATCGACTTAGCGAATGCTCAAGTAATGGTCCTTTCTTAGAAGAAGACCTTGCAGGAACAAACGTTGCACTAGACTTGATTGGTTTAGCCGAATCCGTTTACAATGAAGCTGCAAAAATAAATGGCAAAGGACAATCTGGAGATGATTTAGCTTATAGACGTGATGAGATTGACTATCGTAACTGTCTACTCACAGAACAGCCCAATACTGATTTTGCTTTTATCATGACACGTCAGTTTTTCATGGACGTATACAATTATTATTTCTTCACGGAAATTTCAAAAAGCTCAGATGAGTTCTTAAAAGCTATGGCTTCTAAATCTTTAAAGGAAGTCACCTATCATTTACGACGAAGTTCAGAATGGATGATTCGATTCGGTGGAGGAACTGAAATCTCCAAAGATAAAGCTCAAAAAGCCGTGAATACCTTATGGAAATATACTGGTGAACTCTTTACGCCAAGCCCTTGTGATAATGAATTACGCGAATCAAGAATAAGTGTGGATTTAAACACCGTTAAGGAATTGTGGGACCAAAAAATAAGTGAAATATTCTACCTAGCACATTTGACAAAACCTGAAAATAATTATCAAATGATTGGTGGAAAATCTGGAGTACACTCAGAACATATGGGATACATGTTAGCAGAGATACAATTTCTGACTAACAAATACTCTGATGCTAAGTGGTAATTTTATGAACCGGAAACTCTGAGAAGGCCTTCTTTATCGAGAACTTCAATCTTCCTGGCATGTGTTTGAATGAGGTTTTCTTCTTTGAAATCTTTAAGAAGACGAATCAATGTTTCTGTTGCAGTTCCAACAAAATTAGCCAAATCCTCACGGGTTAGGTTGATCATCTCGTCTTTGTATATGTCTTCCAACAAGATCAATGAGAAGGCCAATCGCTCACGAACCGACTTTTGCGCCATGTTCGTAATAAACGTCGCACGATCAGCCAATTCAGTAGAAAGTTCTTTCATGATACCGTTTCGCAAAGTTGCATTAGTATCAACCAGATTAAGAAAATCAGACTTTCCAATAAAGCAGATATTACATTCCTCCAAAGTAGTAGCAGAAACCTTATAAGGCTCACCACTAAACATTGAACGAAAGCCTACTATTTCACCATCAGACGAAAGATGGATGATTTGTTCTTTTCCCTCTTCTCCACGGGTAAAGATTTTCACTTTCCCACTGTTCAAACAGAATACACCTCTGGGTGTACTGCCTTCCAGAAAAAGAGGTTGGTTCTTTTTATAGAAGGAACACGTTTTTTTGGAATCCAAATCATCAACCTCTCCATTACAGAATGAGCCGAATAGTGAGTTCTCTCTACTTTTACAATTTTCACAAGTAACGTGTCTATGAGATTTGTCTGGCATGCACAAACTTTTTTTCAAAGTTAATAGAATATGTGGTCAATTCAAACAGCCACAAATTCATTTTTTCACCATATCTTTGTCTTTCTCAGAATAGAAGAAAATACGTGAATAATCTAGTCGAAAAATACAACATACCAGGCCCTAGATACACCTCTTATCCAACTGTACCTTTTTGGAAAAACAATCCATTAAGTTTAGAAGATTGGTTGGGTAGTATCAAACGTAACAATACGTCTTTTAAGTCCCATGATATCAGTATCTATATTCACCTCCCCTACTGTGAGAGTTTATGTACTTTTTGTGGATGCCATAAACGAATCACTAAAAATCATGCAGTAGAAGAACCGTACATAAATGCTGTCATTAAGGAATGGAATCTTTACAACCAACATTTTGAAAATAAACCTGAAATAAGAGAGTTACATTTCGGAGGAGGTACTCCTACTTTTTTCGAAGCGGACCAGCTCATACGGTTAGTCCAGTCCATTTTCGGTAAGGAATCAGTGAATCCCAAACATCACGAACTAAGTTTCGAAGCACACCCAAATAACACCAGCCAAGAGCATTTAGAGAAATTATTTGCTTTTGGTTTTCGACGACTTAGCTTAGGAATTCAAGACTACAGTCCAACTGTTCAACAAGCAATCAATCGAATTCAGCCTTTTGAAAATGTAAAGGAAGTGCACGATAAAGCAAAATCGTTGGGCTACACATCAATTAGTCATGATCTTGTTTTTGGACTCCCAAAACAACGGATGGAAGATATACTTGACACTGTAGAAAAGACTCTCCTTCTGAAACCTGATCGTATTTCGCTATACAGCTACGCCCATGTACCATGGATAAAAGGTAACGGGCAGAGAGGATTTGATGAATCTGACCTTCCTCAAGATGCTGAAAAACGTGCTCTTTATGAAAGAGCGAAGCAAGCATTAGAAGCAGAAGGGTACATTGAAATAGGTATGGATCATTTCGCTCTTCCACATGACGATCTAGCCATCGCATTCAAAGAGAAAAATCTGCACAGAAATTTTATGGGGTATACAACTCAAAATACAAATTTCTTGCTAGGTCTGGGAATGTCGGCGATATCTGATAGCTGGTTTGGATTCGCTCAGAACGAAAAAGTAACCGAAAAATATATAGAATTGGTCAATGAAGGACAGATCCCAATTTTCAGAGGACATATTTTGAATGATATGGACTTGGAGATTAGAAAATATATTTTGGATTTAATGTGTCATTTTGAAACTGTGCTTGATGAAAATTCAAAGAATAAAGAATTACACACCTCCATTATTGAGAGATTAAATGAAATGATAGCGGATAAATTGGTTATCGTTGAAGGAAATAAGGTTACCGTTACGGAACAGGGAATTGCTTTTGTTCGAAATTGCTGCATGGCCTTTGATCAAGACCTAGCCAATACAGAGCAACGAGACAATATGTTTTCTAAAACTGTATGAGTTCAGCGTCGTGTTACCATTGTGGAGATGAAATCATTGGCAAAAGTTACATGCACGATACAAAAGAATTCTGCTGTAATGGCTGCAAGAGTGTTTACCTATTACTTTCTGAAAATGGACTCGATTCATTTTACAGCCTTGAACAGCAACCTGGAGTCAAGCCTACAGACTCAAATGATTTCAAGTATGCTTTCTTAGACGTCGATAATATTAGATCAAAATTTGTAGATTTTGAGGACGACTCTGCCATTCACATCACCCTCTTTCTCCCTCAGATTCATTGCTCCTCCTGTATTTATTTACTAGAAAACATCCACAAGATTGAACCAAGAATACAATCTTGTCAAGTGAACTTTGCACGAAGAGAAGCCACTCTTATTTTTTCGAGTGAATTAAAACTCTCGGAACTAGCAAAAGTCGTGGACGCTATTGGTTACGCACCCAATTTTGGAAACAGAAAAGAACAAGCAAAAAAACGAAAGAACAAATACTTGTATAAATTGGGAGTCGCTGGATTTGCTTTTGGAAGTATAATGCTTTGGAGCTTTCCAGAATACCTAGGGATAGAACGCGACAATCCAGAATTCAGAAACTTCACCTCCTACTTATCTTTCGCAGTATCTATACCTGTTATTCTTTATTCAGCCAATGAATACCTAATATCTGCATTCAAAGCCATCAAATTCAGGAGTTTAAACCTTGATGTACCAATCTCCATTGGAATTCTAGCATTATATATTCAAAGTTCATATCACATATTCACGGGACTAGGCCCAGGCTACATGGATAGTTTTGCAGGTTTCATTTTCTTCCTACTTATCGGTAAGTGGTTCCAAAGTAAAACCTATGATTCCTTGTCTTTTGAAAGGGACTATACAGCTTATTTCCCTGTTGCCGTTACCCGTGTTCGAGATAATTTAGAATCAATCATTGAAATTGATGAACTCGAAATAGGCGACGAATTGCTTATACGAAATATGGAAATCATCCCGTGTGACTCTATTTTAGTGTCCGATAAGGTTAAAGTTGACTATAGCTTTGTGACTGGTGAATCTATCCCTGTAGAAAAAACAAAAGGAGATTTTATTTATGCTGGAGGTAAACTCTTAGGGCAAAAAAGCAGATTTAAAGTTGAAAAAGAAAGTAGTAGAAGCCACCTCACTAAACTTTGGAATGAAGCAGGTAAAAAACGTTCTGTAAAAGATCAAAAAGGAGACCGATTATCCATCTACTTTCTTGCAGCAGTTTTAGTTATTGCCATAGCTACCGGGATTTTTTGGTTCTTTATTGACAACACCCGTATCACTGAGATTGTAGTCTCGGTGCTGATCGTAGCCTGCCCTTGCGCACTTGCCTTATCTAAACCGTTTACCTATGGAAATACCATGCGAGTTATGGGAAGAAAAGGACTTTACCTAAAAAACACCTCAGTAATTGAAGAATTAAATACAGTGACTGACGTTGTTTTTGATAAAACAGGCACACTCACAACTGGAAGCGCAAATCATGTTGAATACATTGGTAAGAAATTAAACCAAGATAGAATTAGCGCAATACTCATTGTTGCAAATTCATCTACACATCCTTTATCTAGGTCTATTGTAACTTATTTAAAAGGAAAATCAACAATAAACAATTTTGAATTACTTGATTTTAAGGAAACTGAAGGAAAAGGAATTGAGGGAAAGGTAAATCAGTACCACGTTCAAATTGGATCAGCCAAGTTCGTTCAAAATGTGGAGAAAATAAACAAGAATGAAACAGCTTCGCACATCTCTTTCGATGGTGAATACTATGGTAAATTTGTTTTTCAATCAGAATTTAGACCTGGAATACTAGCTCTATTGTCCGAGTTAAAAAAAACAATGACAATTCACATATTGTCAGGAGATAAAGACAAAGACAAATCTATTATTAATTCTGAGATTCCTGGAATTAAGAACATGCATTTTCAACAATCTCCAAAAGACAAATTTACTTACATATCAAAACTACAAGATCAAAACAAAATTGTGCTCATGATTGGGGATGGACTCAATGACTCAGGCGCATTAGAATCTGCAAATGTTGGCATTGCCGTCTCAGAAGATATATTCAGGTTTACACCTAGTTCTGATGCAATAATTGAAGCTTCTCGACTTTACAAGTTGAAACATTTTTTATCTATTTCAATGGGCGCCAAAAATGTTCTAAAAATCTGCTACCTGTTTTCAGTAGTGTACAATATCATAGGATTAACATTCGCAATAACTGGAAATTTAACGCCATTAATCGCTGCCATTTTAATGCCATTAAGTTCGATAAGCATTGTACTTATTAGCACCTTTTTAATCACCCTAAAAAGATGATTTACAATATTTTAGAAGTGACTTAGAATGAGTCTAAATTAAAAGATGATAATTATCATGTTTTTTAGTGATGGGTCATCATTATTTAATTATACTTTCGTGCCTTAATTTGCACAATGGGAATCATATACCTAATGCTTATCGTCAGTTTAGTAATTGCACTAATTTTCCTCGTTGGGTTCTTTTGGGCAGCTAAAACAGGTCAGTATGAGGATGATTACACACCTTCGGTAAGGATTCTCTTCGACGACGAACACAAATCAAATACAGAAACAAATACAGAAACAAATGGAAGTACAGAAGTTTAGTTACGACAATAAAGTTGTCAAAAATTTTGGGTACGCTACGATTATCTGGGGAATCATTGGGATGCTCGTAGGATTAATTGCTGCATGCCAACTAGCGTTTCCAGAATTCTTCAATGATTACCTTGGATTTAGTTTTCTTTCCTTTGGTAGAATTCGGCCATTGCATACCAACGCCGTTATTTTTGCCTTCGTAGGAAATGGTATTTTCATGGGGGTTTACTACTCACTCCAGCGTTTGTTAAAAGCGCGAATGTGGAGTGACAAGCTAAGCAACATCAACTTCTGGGGATGGCAATTCATAATTCTATGTGCAGTTCTTACGCTGCCTTTCGGAATCACAACTGGTAAGGAGTATGCCGAGTTAGAATGGTGGATTGATATCTTAATTACAATTCTCTGGGTTGTATTTGGATTCAACATGTTTGCGACCATTTTTACACGACGTGTGAAGCACATGTACGTAGCTATTTGGTTCTACATAGCGACATTTGTTACGGTAGCAATCTTGCACATTTTTAACTCATTTGAATTACCAGTTTCATTCTTCAAAAGTTACTCATGGTACGCTGGGGTTCAGGATGCATTGGTTCAATGGTGGTACGGACATAACGCCGTAGCGTTCTTTCTTACAACTCCATATTTAGGTTTAATGTATTATTTTGTTCCTAAGGCCGCTAATCGTCCTGTATATTCATATAGACTTTCAATTGTTCATTTCTGGGCATTGATTTTCCTTTATATCTGGGCTGGACCTCACCACCTTTTGTATACTTCGTTACCAGACTGGGCCCAAAGCTTAGGTGTTGTATTCTCTGTAATGCTAATCGCTCCATCATGGGGTGGTATGCTGAATGGTCTATTAACACTTCGTGGAGCGTGGGATAGAGTTCGTGATGACGTAATGTTGAAATTCATGGTTGTTGCCCTCACTTGTTATGGTATGGCAACATTTGAAGGACCACTTCTTTCTTTGAAGAATGTAAACATGCTTTCTCACTTCACAGATTGGACAATTGCACACGTTCACGTTGGTGGACTAGGATGGAATGGTATGTTCACATTCGGTATGTTATACTGGTTGTTCCCAAAAATGTTCCGAGTGAAATTGTATTCTAAGAAATTGGCAAACCAGCACTTTTGGATCGCAACACTAGGTATTATCCTTTACGCTATACCAATGTATATTGCAGGATTTGTACAAGGGTTAATGTGGCAAGATTTCAATCCTGATGGAACTTTGGCTAATCCAGAATTCTTAGACACGGTGACTAACCTTGCTCCATACTACGCATTGCGTGCTCTAGGTGGTCTATTATTCATCATTGGTGCATGTATGATGTTCTACAACTTGATTAAGACTGCACGTTCTGGAGACTTCCTTGCAAACGAAGAAGCTGAGGCTGCTGATATGCGAAATGTTCAAGCTAAAGTGATTGGAAAAGCATTCTGGCACCGTGCTATTGAAAAACGTCCAATTCGATTCATGGTTGTTTGTCTTGTTGTCGTTGGTCTCGGTGGATTAGTGGAGATTATTCCAACAATGATTGTGGACAGCAATGTTCCAACTATTGCGAGTGTGCAACCATATACGCCACTCGAATTAGAAGGAAGAGATGTTTACATAGCCGAAGGGTGTTATAACTGTCACTCTCAGATGATTCGTCCATTACGTTTTGAAACAGCACGTTATGGCGAGTACTCTAAATCGGGAGAATTCGTATATGATCATCCATTCCAATGGGGATCTAAGCGTACTGGGCCAGACCTTGCACGAGAAGGTGGTAAACGTAATAACGTTTGGCACTACGAGCATATGATTCGTCCGAAAGATGTATCGCAGTATTCTATTATGCCAGCCTACCCATGGCTTGCCGAAAATGACATGGATCTCGACTTGATGGAAAGAAAGATCAGAGCGATGCAAACGCTAGGAGTTCCATATGAGGAAGGATTTGATAAATTAGCTAAGGCCGATGCCCAAGCTCAAGCCTTAGTAATTACGACAGATATTGTCGATGGTTTATTATTGAACCTACCTGATGATGTTGCCAAAACTTTTGACCGAGAAGGAAAAATCAATGAATTGAAGTCTAAGAAACTGATTGCGTTGATCGCCTATCTGCAACGTTTAGGAACGGATATTAATGCGGATGCAGAAATAATGGAAGCGACTGAACCTGTGGAAACAGCGACAGAGCCAGATACTATAACTGATCAAAACTAAGGAGTATGTTAAGATTTATCAAACACAATTTGACAGGTATTGATGGGGTAGCAATTTACCCGATTCTTTCTTTATTGATCTTCGTATTGTTCTTCGTGCTTGTGATAACGTACGTGGTTCGCATGAAGAAAAGTGAAATCGAAACGCTTGGTGCACTTCCTTTTGAAGATGATAGCGAAGCAAATAGCATACATACAAAAGATTAACGAACGATATAAAAGCACGAATATGAAAAGCTTAAAAAATAGCATACTACTTATAGCGATCACATTCATGGCAAGCTGGACGTTTGCGCAGGATGGTGAAGGACTGTTTAAAGCAAAATGTAACGCGTGTCACATGCTTGGAAAGGATGGGACTGGTCCCAACCTGAATGGAGTGAAACAAAAATGGGAAGATGCGGGTGAAGCTGAATTGCTTTACAGATGGGTCCAGGACCCGGAGGCACTGATTAATTCAGGTGACAGTAAACTTGCGATTGAGGTTAAAGAATATAGCCCGACAGCAATGACAGCACAAGAAGTTACGAACGAAGAGATCGATGCGATTTTTGATTTCGTTGATAATTACATTGCTCCTGTAGAAGCTGAAGCACCTGCCGTTGCATCAGATTCAGTCAAAGAAGTTCCCGTAACTTATGTTCAGAATTACGAAAAAAACTTAACGGTTTTCTACTTTTTATTATTCGCAATTATCATTCAATTGATCGCTATTATAATCCTTTCGAATTCTACTCGAATGTTTGTTAAGATTCAGAATTACAAAATCAAGAAAGAAGCTTCTAAAACGGTCAAGACTGTTCTTGCTATAATTGGCGCTTTCGCAGCAATGACAGCTACCAGTGCGACTTATGCTTTAGAATTTTCAGCACCTGGAGACAACCCTGAAGGGCCTTGGTTACTCGTTGAAGATACCGATTTGTATTTACTTGTGGGGGCAAACATAGTTCTGTTGCTACTTGTTCTTCATTTTAGAAATCTATTCATGGAGATCAACGCAATGGTTCGTCCACAAGCGGAAGTACAAAAGAAATTATCTAGACGGAAGCAAAGAAAGATGAACAAGGTGCTAACGGATGCAGTTCCAATTGAGGAAGAGCACACGATCTTGTTACATCATGAATATGATGGTATTAAGGAACTTGATAATAATCTTCCACCATGGTGGGTGTGGATGTTTTATGGTACGATAGCTTTCGCTGTGATTTATATTTTCAACTATCATATTCTGAAAACTGGCGACTTACAATTGGTCGAATATGAAAAGTCAATAGCTGCAGCACAAGTTGAAGTTAATGAATACCTAGATAAGATGGCTATGAATGTGGATGAATCTAATGTAACTCTGATGACGGAACCAGCAGATTTGGCTACGGGAAAAACAATCTTTGAAGCAAATTGTATATTATGCCATAATCCAAAAGGAGAAGGTAACCAAATTGGCCCTAACTTAACGGATAAGTCATGGATATATGGGTATGATATAAAAGATGTATTTACTTCAGTAAAGATGGGAAGACCGAATGGTATGCCAGAGCACAATTCGAAGCTGAATCCTATTCAACTTCAACAAGTTGCATCATTTGTCTTATCCTTAGAAAAAGCTGAAGGGAGAGAACCTCAAGGAGATCTTATTGAAGAGTAACATTGGTAACATTTCCGACTACCATTATTCACTAATTTAATGACTTCAAAACACTATTAGATTGTTATGGGAGAGTATGAAGACGAAGTCAAGGGAGATGAAGAGGAGTTTAGAGATAGTATCTCAACAATAAATGAAGATGGAAGTCGGAAGTGGGTTTACCCTAAAAAACCGAAGGGCAAATTCTATAACCGCAGGAAAATAGTAAGTTATATCTTATTGGTCCTACTTTTTGGAGCTCCGCATCTGTACATTAACGGGCATCAATCACTTCTCTTCAATATTCTAGAACGTAAGTTCGTGATTTTTGGTAAGGTTTTCTGGCCACAAGATCTATATCTATTTGCCATTGCCATGATCATCGGGGTGGTCTTCATTATCCTTTTTACAATCATTTATGGTCGACTTTTTTGTGGATGGGTCTGCCCACAAACCATTTTCATGGAAATGGTATTCCGACGAATTGAATATTGGATAGAGGGTGATTGGACACATCAGAAGAAACTGAATAGTGCTCCTTGGACCGGGAAAAAAATATTCAAAAAGGGACTTAAACATTTTGTGTTCTGGATAGTTTCATTTCTCATTGCAAATACTTTCCTTGCCTATATAGTTAGTTCTGAAAAACTTTGGGAAATACAAACAGATCCAATAGGTGAACATATTGGTGGGTTTGCAGCAATTATAGGTTTTACAACTGTTTTCTACTTGGTGTTTGCATTCCTTCGTGAACAAGTATGTACGACTATTTGTCCATATGGAAGGTTACAAGGTGTGCTTCTTGATCCTAACTCTATGGTCGTTGCCTACGATCATAAGCGTGGAGAAGGACGGGGGAAATTTAGAAAAAATGAAGATCGAAAGGAAAGTGGAAAAGGTGATTGTATAGACTGTGGACAATGTGTTCACGTCTGCCCTACTGGAATTGATATTAGACATGGTACACAACTAGAATGCGTGAACTGCACAGCATGTATTGATTCATGCGATCACATGATGGATAGCGTTGGGCTTGAAAAAGGACTCATCCGTTTTGTTTCTGAAAATGGAATCAAAAATAAAACTCGATTCCAATGGACGCGTAGAGTGAAAGCATACACTATTCTACTTGCAGCCATGATTGGAGTACTCGTTACGTTACTATTAACTCGTAATGATTTCGAAACGAAAATATTCAGACAACGTGGATCTACATACCAAATAGGTCAAGATGGAACAATTAGTAACATTTTTGAGATTAACTTGACGAATAAAACGAGATCTGAATACGACATCGAATTAAAAACCGATAACCCTAAAGCTAAAATAGAACTTGTTGTTGATGGATTGCATCTTGAGAAAGAAAATGAACTAAAAGAACGTTTTATTATTAAATTACCAATGAGTGAAGTAACAAGTGGTAAAAAACTCATCACAATTTTTGTCTACGGTAATGGTAAAGAAATTCAGCGTGTTGAAACCAAGTTTATTGGACCAATGCTTTAAATGAAATAATATGAACTGGGGAAAAGGAATAACAATAGCTTTAGCACTCTTCATGGGATTTATTATTGTCATGGTAGTTGGTTTTTTTTCGCATTCAGTGGATCTAGAAAGCGAAGATTACTATCAGCGTGAAATAGCCTATGAAGATGAAATCACAGCATTAAACAATGTAAATCAACTACTAGAAAAACCCGAAATTAAGATTTCAGAATCTCATCTAATTGTTCAGTTTAGTGACTCTCTTGAATTCACAGATGCTATCTTGCAATTAAAGAGGCCAGACAATCAAAAAAATGATAAATCATTTAAAATTGAGAACACGAAAATGTTCACAATCGCTAAAGAGGATTTGACACCGGGAGTGTATGATCTACGATTATCATACACCATAGACGGAAAAGATTTTCTTCAGAAGAAAGAAATCTACCTCTGATGGAATTATTCATTTTTACTGGATTCATTCTTGGACTAACATCCAACTTACATTGTATTGGAATGTGCGGACCTATTGCAATGGCAATCCCGGTAAATCGATCGAATAATTTAACCATTCTTTCCGGGTCTCTTCAATATAATTTTGGTAGGATAATCACTTATTTCATTTTAGGGTTAATAGTTGGCTCCATTGGACTTACCATCAATACGATTGGGGTTCTTCAATGGTTAAGCATCGCTGCAGGTGTAGGACTTATACTATTTGCTTGGAGAAAATACTTTGGAAAGATTTTTAATGGCAGTATACCAGGAATTAAAATACAGTCTTTTCTTAATAAAGGGCTTGGTAAAGCTCTTAAGTCTAAATCTCCATTTCGATTATTATTCCTTGGCAACCTGAACGGGCTACTGCCTTGTGGTATGGTCTTCGCAGCACTTTTAAATGCTATTCTCACAGGCGACTTTCTATATAGTGGATTGGCAATGGTAGCATTTGGTATTGGTACGCTTCCTGCCATGGTTACTGTCACTTTTATCGCAAACAAAATTAGCAGTTCGGCACGTCAGAAAATGAATCGAGTTGTCCCCTACTTGTTGACACTAGTTGGATTGCTTATCGTACTTCGAGGAATGAACCTTGATATTCCATATTTAAGTCCGAAAGTTACATTAGTAGAAAACCAAGAAGAATCAAATATTGAATCGACTTCTCAAGAGGTAGAAATGAGCTGCTGCCATTCCAGTGACGATTGTGAGTAAATTGAATTATCGTTAATCTTCAATCATAGCGAATGCAAAGATGATTCTTCAAATTCAGTTTACATCGAACCCTAAAGAGCTTTTTTAGGACAATTCCGAATGATTGAAATATACCATTAGTCCGGATCAAACGCTTTTCGCCTCCATTTTGAACCAAATTCATTTCGTGCTGTACTGACCTGTAACAAAACAACAAAAGCATGAAAAATATATCAATCATTTTAGCAGCACTCTTTGCCATAACAACTTTCACTAACGCTCAGAGAGTACCACCAGAGAATCCAAGAAAAGTTCAAGTTGCCATTCTATTCGATACATCCAATAGTATGGACGGGTTGATTGATCAAGCAAAATCCAGAATCTGGAATATTGTTAATGAGGTTAGTTCATTACGATATAACGGACAGACTCCTGAAATGGAATTTGCACTATACCATTATGGCAATGACGGATTAAGCCAATCAGGAAATTATATCGAGCAAATACTTCCGCTCACCGGGGATCTAGATGAAATCTCTCAAAAGTTGTTCGGTCTTCGTACAAATGGTGGAAGTGAGTATTGTGGAGCAGTCATCGGTCGTTCTTTAAGCGATCTAAATTGGTCGCAATCGTCGACTGACTTAAAAATGATTTACATTGCTGGAAACGAAAGTTTTGCTCAAGGTCCAATAGATTATAAAATTGAATGCAAACGCGCAGCGGACAGAGGGATTTTCATAAATACTATCTATTGCGGCAATTATGACCAAGGGATTCGTGAATTTTGGAAAGATGGAGCCTCCTGCAGTCAAGGTGATTATTTCAACATTGATTCTGATAAACAAATTGCTCATATTGACACACCATATGATGATCAAATTAACCTTTACAACGATTCATTGAACAAGACGTATTTTGGATATGGTGCTCGTGGTGAAGAGAGGAAAGCAATGCAAGTTGCTGAAGATTCTAATGCAGAAATGGAGGCGCCAGCAGTTAAGACTGAACGCTCAATTGCAAAATCAAAGAAAGGTGCATATAAAAACGCTTCTTGGGATTTAATCGATGCCGTTGATGAAGGCGAAGCTGACTTCAGTAAAATGGAAGACAAAGATTTACCTGAAGAATTTCAAGGAAAATCAATAGAGGAAAAGAAAGTGCTTCTGGAAGAAAAGAGAGAAGATCGCGAACGCTATCAAGCGAAAATTGCTGAATTAGCTAAAAATAGACAAGAGTATATCGATGATGAACGCAAAAAGCAATTAATCGCTGGTGAAGAAGTTGATGACTTCGGAACATCGGTAAACAAAAGTATAATGGAGAAGGCTGTTGAAATCGGCTATGAAAAAGAGGCTCAAAATGAAGAGTAAGTAAGTTTTCATGTTTTAGATGCCCTTTTTCCTTGTGATGAAGGGCATTTTTTTTGATTATCAGGTGTAAAAAGTCATAGACTTTCTTTAACATTGAGCATGCAGAATAGCTTTAGGTCCAAAATAGAATATCTTCCAAAATTGAAAATGCATCATATAACAGTCACGAATAATATTCTTCAAGATTTTGCTGATGAGAGTACAAAGTCAATATACAATCAACGATTTATCATCACTGTCAATAAGAAAATAAGCTGGAGGGGGGGCACTGTTTCTTTGG
>NODE-173-length-23278-cov-8.77626_pt1 | contig 23278 bp, 21 predicted proteins | sample MGYA00139097_ERZ477577 | MGnify/ENA metagenome assembly ERZ477577
TCAATAAGAAGCCATTTTTCTTCTCGTAAGTCGTGGCTTTTGAGAAAAGTCATTGTATTCACGTTTCAGCCTACGATCTATTATCGACAGCCAAAAGATTTCAATTGGATTCCACTTGTTGTCGGTTTCTTTTTTATCGGCTCCAGATACCAGGATCGTTGAGTTTCGCTGCTCACATCTTCTACGGGGACCTTGTTGTTGAGATAGGCACATAAATAATTTTTGATTCTCTTTGTTGATGACTCATCAGGCTGCTCAAAACATATTCCAACGCCTTGAATGTAATTGTTCTCTAAAGAGGGAAAAACACTGTAGACAACCCGACCACAAAGTTCGATCTCAGTTCGGTGTCCCAGGAGCGGAATAGTCATTTCAATGGCCTCACCTTTTTTGGGTGTTGGATGGCCTGTCTTTATAAAAGCTCCGCCAGTACTTAGGCAAGAAATTTGAGTTAATTCTGATCTCCCGCCAAGTAAAATTACAGACGGCAATTTTACCGCTACTCGTAGTTCCTTTCTGGAATAATGTTGAAGATGCAGCAGAAGATATTCATAAAGATCGAAGAGCTGAAACACCTGATTGCGTTCAAGGTCAGCAAAAAGAAAGCGATCCTCCTCCTCGTCAACGAATAGCAGTGGGCAGAAAGGAGACATTTTATCAATCAAGGATTCAATGCCACCACCCCTTGTTTCATTGAATATAAATTTCCTGTCTATAAGAACGAGATCGGGAGGTGATTGCTGAACAGACTCTAAAAGACTCTTAGGTGTTGAAAGAAACTCGCCTGACAATCCGACAAGAGACAGAAGTGGGGCCAGCCTGGAAAGGTTGTTTTTACCTTGCAGAATTGTAAGTCGAAGTTTTTGCATTTCAGTCCCCACTCTTAAAAAACATGATTAACTTCAAGTAAGCACAAGAAGTGCCAATTTAAATTCAATTATCATCAGTAAGTCAGAAGGGTTGATATATCCCCTTGTTGGATGAAGAGAAAGTAATTGCTTATGTGGCTGAAATATATGCAGAAAGGGCCTCTCCCCTTGCATAAAGACAAATAGGATTAATCAAATAAACACTTAAATAGGACGGAAAAATGAATGGGAAATAATGCAGATTTTTATTGCGCACATTTTATTCGGGGATTTTAACAGCACCCATTAACAGGTGATACCGCTAAAAGACAGCTCAACGCTGCGGATAATTCCTAGAAACCCTGATAAATAGAAAATTTATCTGTAGGCACGGAGCGGCACTTGATCGAATTACAGTCTGTGTCAGGTCAGGTTTAAGCCACTACACCTTAAGTAAAAGACCGGTACCACTATAATAAAATCGGCTAGATTCACGAACAGAGGCTATAAAAAAGACTACGCCGACCAGGAGAACATCTTCGTCGGCGCAGTCTTTCGATAGCTTATGTAGCTTTCTTACTCTCCAGCCGAGAGCAGAATCCAGGGTGCCATTGGTTTAGATCAATCCCAGTGTTTGATCACACCTGACTCAAGAGCTGCGCGTTCCACCGCCGCCGTGACATCCTTGTGAACATCGGGGTGTAGCAAGGAAGGAACAAGTTCGTTTTCTTCAGCATGCCTGGCAATACTCAGGGCTGCGGCAATCTTCATCTTGTTGTTGATCCGGGTGGCTCGCACGTTCAAAGCACCACGGAAGAGGCCGGGGAAGGCCAGAGCGTTGTTGACGCTCTTGCCGTCGGCAGCGAAGGAGGCCCCTGCCTGCAGGGCAAGATCAGGGGTAATCTCAGGGTTCGGATTGGACAGGGCCAGCACCACCGAACCCTTACGAACCATTTCCGGCTTAATCAACCCGGGGCAACCGGTCGTAGCGATCACGACATGGGCTTTCTTCATCACCTCATCCAGAGAACCAACAGACCCACCGGCGGCAGCCAAACGGTCACATGCGGTCTCGTCAAGATCGGTGCCGATGACATTCTTTACACCATAAGCAAGGAGCAGCTTGCTGATCCCCATGCCCGCAGCACCCAAACCCACCACACCGACGACGGACTTCTTCAACATCAGGCCGGAGAACCGGGTCGCGTTAAGCAAAGCCGCCAGGACGACCACAGCCGTGCCGTGCTGATCGTCATGCATCACCGGGATGTCAAGTTCGGCATCAAGCACATCTTCAATCTCGAAGCACTCCGGGGCTTTAATATCTTCCAGCTTGATCGCACCGAAGGTCGGGGCGATATTTCGCACCGTGTCAATAATCACTTTGGGATCGTGACTCTGGATCAGAATCGGCACTCCGCTGACACCGACCAGGTAGTCAAAGAGCACGGACTTGCCTTCCATGACCGGCATGCCGGCAACGGCACCGATATCACCAAGGCCGAGAATCGCCGTACCGTTGGTAACGATAGCCACCTGATTGGGAATCGACGTATATTTATAAGCGAGCTCGGGATAACGCTCGATATCCTTGCAGATGGCCGCAACTCCCGGCGTGTAAATCTGGCGAACATCCGTAATCGTCTCAATTCGAACCTTGCTTTTCGTGGCAATTTTGCCGCCTTCGTGCACCTGGTGAACCAGATCGATCTCGTCTTCGATAATGATCCCTTGCAGATTGGCGATGGCCTCAACCACCTCTTCAAACTGATGATCAGAATCAACATAGACGACGATCTCACGCGTGTTGTGCGTTCTGCCGACCCGCAACAGATGGATATCACCAACGCTGGCATTCTTCGAGGCAATCGCCGCCATCACGCTCGCCAGATGCCCGGGCTTATCACTGAGCATCAGCTTCAAGCACTTGGCGATCTTGCCCGCTCCCTGTTCGATTTCCATAACATCTCCATTCAACATCCGGAACCCGCAGCCGGATTGATTTACAAAATTACTGAGCATTATAGATATTCAGGCATCCTGTGCAACGTCAAATATTATTTCTGCTCTCAAGACAGACACAATTCTCCCACAAAAAACAAAAAGGGCGACCTGACCAGGCCGCCCTTAATAATTGATTTCCTTGTCAAACTGGTCAATGTCCACCAATATTCAACACAGCCAGGGCGCCACAGACAGCGGCAACCGTAACAAAGACATAAAGTGCACGAGCAACAGAAAGCACGTAATTATTCAACCCAGACATCTTCATTGCGCCAAACCTCCTAAAAATTACAGAATCTCTAAAAACAAACAACGGTAAATTTAGCGGCAATATGCCTCGCGGGAATACTTATGTAAAGAGTAAGACTTATGTCAAGAGTTATTTATATGAATTAATATATTAATCCAGGACAGAAGAGACAAGTCAGTGACTTGCCTCTTCTGGAAAGAAAACCACGATCCTGTCAGTCCTTGGGGTTATGTCAAACCAAGGCGCTCCATGACCGAACCAGGGACCTTGTCATAATGACTGAACTCCATGGTAAAGGATCCTCGGCCCTGTGTGGCGCTACGCAGTTCGGTCATGTAACCGAACATTTCCGAGAGTGGGATGTGGGCGCGGACGAGGTCGACAACCTCCCGAGACTCCATCCCTTCGACACGCCCACCCTTCTGCTGCAGGCCGCCATAAACCTTACCGGAAAATTCTCCCGGAGAGATAATTTCCAGCGCCATCACCGGTTCGAGCAAGACGGGTTTTGCGGCCCGGATCGCCAGCGTCAGACCCCGCTGCGCCGCAGCACGCACGCCAAGCACGGAAGTGACTCCTGGGGTCACCGGTACCCGGTCAACAACAACAGACATATCAACCATCGGATAGCCGATCTGCACCCCGGAGCCGAGGGCCATCGTCAAGGTTTCTCGCAGCGCACTCAGAATCTCTTCGCTTAAACCCTCCGTATCAAGAGGGGGCAGCAGAATCTCGTTTCCGGACCCACGCTCACGCGGAGCAACCCGCAAACTGACTTCACCCCTCTGCAGTTTGCCATCGATCTCGCGCTCGAAGGTTTCGGTGTGGCTAGCCTCAGCAGAAACACTCTCGCGGTAGACAACCTGCGGTTGACCGGCATTGACCTCAACACCGAAATCATCGAGCAGGCGGCGAAGCACCACTTCCAGATGCAGCTCGCCCATTCCGGACAAAACCGTCTGCCCGGTGTCTTCATCTTCCCGCACACGGAAAGTCGGGTCTTCCCACTGCAGCTTCTCAAGGGAGAGCATCAGCTTGTCACGGTCCTGAACCTGGCGCGGCTCAACCGCCAGAGAGACTACCGGCTCAGGGACAGCGAGGCCAGCAAGCAGGAAGGGTTGTTCAACGCCGCAGAGGGTATCACCGGTCAAAGCGTCTTTGAGGCCCGCGACAGCGACGATATCCCCGGCACGAGCAATATCAATGCGTTCACGCTTATGGGCATGCATGCGGAAAAGCCGCGCTGCCCGCTCCTGAACGTTTTGGGTCACGTTCAACACGGTCTCCCCCGCCTTCAGTTCACCGGAATAGATGCGCAGGTAGGTCAACTTGCGCCCTTCGTCGGAGAGCACCTTAAAAGCCAGAGCGCAAAGGGGCCCGGAAATATCACATGGCAGGAGAATGCTTTCATCATCATTCGGGCTGCGGACAGAAACCGGTGGGAGTTCAAGAGGAGAAGGTAAAAGAGCAGTGACTGCATCCAGAACCGGCTGAATACCCTTGTTGCGCAAAGCAGAACCGAGAAAGACGGGGAAGAGCTCTCCGGCAAGGACACCCTTGCGCAAAGCTGGAGCGATGCGCTCTGCCGCAACCTGCCGTCCTTCGAGGAAATCTGCGAGCAGGTCGTCATCCCAGTCTGCAGCCGCTTCAATCACAGCGTCTCTAGCCGCGGCAACCTTCTCACGGAGTTCCTCAGGAACAGGTGAGCAACCTACATCCACACCCAGGTCGTCTTCAGAAAAGGTCTGGACAACCTCATTGACGAGATCGACGACACTGTGAAACTCGCCCTCTTCACCAAGAGGTAACTGCATCAGCACCGGGCGGGCCCCGAGACGTTTCTGAATCTGTTCAAGAACGGCCTGATAATCGGAGCCGACGCGATCCAGCTTGTTGATCAAACAGATGCGCGGTACGCCATAGCGGTTGGCCTGGTGCCAGACCGATTCACTCTGCGGCTGCACCCCCTCGACCGCACTGAAAATCGCGACCGCACCGTCAAGGACGCGCAGGGAACGTTCTACTTCAATCGTAAAGTCGATATGCCCGGGCGTATCAATCAGGTTGATCCAGATATCCCGCCAGCGACAGCTGGTGCTGGACGCCGTGATCGTGATGCCACGGTCCTGCTCCTGGGCCATCCAGTCCATGGTCGCCATGCCATCGTGAACCTCACCCAGCTTATGGATTTCTCCGCAATAATAGAGGATGCGCTCGGAGACAGTTGTCTTGCCGGCGTCGATGTGCGAGATAATGCCGATATTGCGGATCTTTTTGAGGTCTGGTTGGCTCATGTTGGCGTTCGCAATCGGAAAGAGAAAGAGTTTAGTCCGCGTAGCCTTTGCGGATCAGGTAAAGGTTCTCCATATCAAGATCATTCAGCTCGAAATATTCCCGCTCAAGCTCTTCCACGTAAAAACGGTCAAGGCCGCTGTTGTCGAGGAAGTCTTCACGCAGGCTGGCATCACGCTCAGAAACAATCTTGGGCAGGAGGTTATGCAGGTAAACCGCTTCCTTCTTGATGTTCACCACCACGTTATGGAACTGGCCAAGAGGGATGTCACCGGTATAGAGCCCCTTGTTGTAAAGCTCGTCGGCCACTTCGACCAACAAGGCCTCCTGCTCCACACGGGTATTGTACTTCGAGTAGAAGTTACGAATACGCTCTTTAACGTGACCGAGCAGGATCGCGTAAAGACGCTCCTGCTTCTCCAGCACAAGCAGCTGATCAACCAGGGCGGTAATTGTCAGGCGGCCGTCTTCAATCAGCGCCAGCCCTTTTTGCAGGCAGGCGATCTTCTTCCGACCGAATTGCCCCAAGTACTTGTTCTCAAAAACCTGTTTAAAAAAGAGGTCTTTCCAGAGCTTGTCGTTGAGTTCGTCAAACGCCTTCTTGTTGCCGAGAAGACTGCGAATTTGCTCTTCGCCGAAACGGACGTTCTCCATAAAGGCGAGCTGATTGATCACCGAGGAGGTATTATCGTAACGATCAAAGTAGGTGATGATGTAGGAGAAATGCTCAAGCAGGGTCAGGTCGGCCCCTTCATGGATCTTTTCGTCACACGCCTTCCCGGTTTCCAGCAGGATATGCTCAAAGGTATGGTCGCGGTTTTCACTCGCCTGGCGCTTGGCGTGCAGCAGCAACGACATATCCTCGGAGTTGATGCTGGCGTCGATCTGGGCTTCGGTAAAGAAGATGCCTTCCAGGACCTGCCGGGTTTCAGCGAGGTAATCCTGTTCATCAAGATCAACCAGCTTGTCATGCTTGAGCATTTTGTCGAGGGTATAAAAGAGCGCCGCCGGAATCTTGTTACGCACTGAAAGCGTTTTCAGTCGAGTCAGGCGGGCGTTCTCCATCTGGTTGATGCTCCCTTTCAGGTTACACTCAATCAAGATGTTTTTGTACTCGTCGACAATCCTCTGGTTATCCGGATGCTTGTACATGACATCGATACGAATCCGCTCCTGCTGATAGCGGTCGATCTCGAGCTCGCTGGCAAGCTCCTGCAAATTCTCGTATTCGTGATCCGGAATCGTCTTGTATTCGTCGTAAAGAGCCTTGAAGTCATCATGATACTGTTTGTGCTTTTTATTGATCAGCTTGACCAGGTAAAGGGAGCTGCGATGACCAAGCATGGAGTAGATTTCATCGATCAGCTCGGTATCGTCGCCGAGACCGACATGGGCAGAACGTTTGAGGGTTTTACCAAGTAAACGGGCGATATTCTCCTGCTGCTCCTGCAATTTCCCAGAGACTGAACCGGTCATAAAGAAGAAATAATTGACCGTGGCGTTGCCTTCAAAGAAAACCTGCTCAAAACTGCTTAGACCATCCGTCTTCGGTGTGAAGTCAAGATTGCTGCTATCACTGTCCTTGTAAAAGGCCCCGTAGAGGACCAGCCGATTACGCACATCGGTCTTCGCCAGGTCGGAGAGCGGCTGGTCGACACCGAACATATATTCGCAGAAAGAGCCACCATTACCACGATGACTGATCTGTTCGGCCCCAAGGATAAATTCATTTCCCGGCGAGAAAAAACGCAGGTTTTCACTATCTGCCTCGAAGAAATATCGACTGTAGGCATCGCGTGAAGCCGCCATGGCAAAATACTCGATGGTCTCGTCAAGGTGCCCGTGGAGGCGTATTTCCTGATGTTCCGGCATAGGGTCCTATGGTTCTGTTAATTTTTGAGCAGAGGCAGGCTCAAGGTCTGCCCGTCATAGGCAAATTCGACACCATCGGGTAATCCTGTCGCATGCCGCGGATAATCAATATCATGAGTCAGGTGGGTCAGCAGGGTTCTTGGAACCCGTAATTTTTTGGCCACCTCGATCGCCTCGCTGATACTGAAATGAGACTCATGCTCTCGGAATCTCAAGGCATCAATAACCAGCACCTCCAGCCCTTGGAGAAGACGCCAGGAGGACTCGGGCAGGGCACTGCAATCGACGATGTAAGCCAGGTTGCCAACCCGGTAGCCCAAAGATTCACCCGGACCATGCAGCAGGGGAATCGGTACCACGGTTTGACCAAACAGGTCAAAAGGGCCGACAACCTCGTTCACCTGCAGACGCGGCCGATAACCAGGCGCATCCGACTCGCTGAAGATATAGCTGAACAGTCCCTTGAGCCGATCGAGGACACCACGGTCGGCATAAGCGGGAATCGCATTGCCGGTACGCAGGGTAAAGGTGCGCAGATCGTCAATGCCATGGACATGATCAGCGTGAGCGTGAGTAAAGAGAACACTATCGATCTGTTCGATCCCCTCACGCAGAGCCTGTTGACGAAAATCGGTCGCCGTATCGATCAGAACCTTGCGACCTGACCATTCGAGCAATACACTGCAACGGGTTCTGCTATTGCGTGGATCACTCGAAGAACAAACGGCACAGTGGCAGCCGAGAACAGGGACACCGGTGCTGGTTCCCGAACCCAGAACTGTCAATTTGAGAGAGGGGCCGGTCATATCTTGAAAACCCCGACCTCCTCTTCAAGAGCAGCGGTCAGACGCGTCAGCGTTTCGACCACGTGATCCAGATCCGCCGTGCGACTGGCGTTGCTCTCGGCAACCTTGTGGACACTGCCTACTGCGTCAACGACATCACGACTGCGCTGGGTCAATGAACGAGTAGAATCATCGATAAGGGAGATCATGGAACGAATCTGCTCCATGCTCTCGTTAATCTGGCGGCTACCTTTCGCCTGTTCACTGGTGCTCTGCTTACCGTGGGCAGCAATGTCACGCATCGACTCTGCGCCTTCGGCAAGTTGACGGGCACCTGATGTCTGCTGATTGATCGCCGAAGCAATCTGCTCCAGCATGGAGGCCACCTGGTTCATGGAATCTGTAACCTGACGACTGCCCCGGGACTGCTCCTCTGTCGCACGGACGATACCGTTAACCTGGTCCATCGCTTTCAGGGTACTGCTACGGATTTTCTCCAAAGCAACACTGGAGTCCTTGGAGCGCTTCACTTCCTGGTGAACCTGCTCACTCCCCGCCTTCATGGCAACGACCGCCTCCTGGGTTCCTTCCTGGAGGTTGGTGATGATGGTACCGATCTCCCTGGTCGAGACGGCCGTACGTTCGGCTAATTCGCGAATCTCATCAGCGACCACGGCAAATCCTTTACCATGCTCTCCTGCCTGGGCGGCAATTATCGCCGCATTCAGTGCCAGCAGGCTGGTCTGGTCAGCCACTTCATCGATCACGGTAAGGATCTTGCCGATCGCGCTTGACTGATCACCCAGATCCATAATCGCCTCGCTGGCGCGATCAACTGTCTGACGAATTGATTCAATACCGCGAATCGTCTCTTCAACCGTCTGCATACCACGTTGAGCGTCTTCTGCCGCCTCGCTGGCCAGCTTACTGGTTTCAACGGCGCTGCCTTCGATTTCCTTGATCGACGCGTCCATCTCCAGCATCGACGAAACCGTCACCTCGGTTGAAGAGGAAAGAATACCGATATTCTCGGCCACTTCCTGGCTGGCAACCGACATCTCGTTGATAGAGCTGGAGACTTCGTCAACGGTGCTAAACAGCTTCTCCATCTGCGAGGCAATTTCCTCGATCGTGGCACCCAGCTCCAAGGTCGCAGAAGAGCTCCCTTCCGCAGCCGTAACCAGGTTGCCCGTACTCTCGGCGATACCACCAGCCGCCTCGTCGATCCCCTCGATCGCCTTGGAGGTTTCCTCCAGGGCCTGTGATTGACGAACAGCGCCCTCCATGACTTCATGGGACGAGTTACGAATCTGCCCATTAGCCGCCGCCAGATCCTTGGTCACCTCACGCAGGCGCCCCACCACCTCACGCTGACGAGCCAGAAAAGCGTTGAAGCACTCAGAGAGTTCACCGACTTCATCGGAGGTACGGACGTCCAGCTCCCGACTCAGGTCGCCACCACCAGCCGAGATCTCCCGCAAATTGGCCACCACTTCGCGCAAAGGCCGGATGATACCGGTCGCGACGAGCAAGCCTATAACAACTGAGATGACCCCGACGATGAGGGTTATTAGCAACAGGGCCTGCTGAAGTTTACTGTTGGCTGCATCCAGCTTGGTGATATCCAGAGCCATCAGCACACCACGATTCTTGCTACCGATCGAGTTATAGAAAATCCGGTGTTTCTTGCCGCTGATCTCTGCTTCGTAACTGCTCGCCTGGAGAATAGCTTTCAATTCAAGGGCTGAGAGATCCGGAGAGGTCGCGGCAAAAACACCTGTTTCGTCAAAGAAAGCTATCTCCATGCGGCTGAGGGCTTTCAAACGGGTCGCCAGGGTTTTATCAAAATAAGTGACTCCGACAAGGTGGCCGATAGGTTCACCATACATACTGATAGGAGCTGCGGCGGTGATCGCCATGCGGCCATCAAACATGCCGCTTTCGGCGTAATCTTCACCTTCCAGGCTCGCTTCAATAACCGGCTGCTCAACCCCCGAAGTGGCAGGGGTCTCTTCGTAGCCATTGGCAAAGCCGCGGTAAAGTCGCGCGCCCTCCTTGTCGAGGACCTGTACCTGGTCAAAAGGCAGGTCTTCCATGTTGCTAATAACACTGACCAGCTGAGCGTTGTCGTGACTCAATGCTGCTGAGTAGACGGCGTTGACCATGAAAGGGTTACTGGCCAGCATCTGTATCAGTGTCAGGTTTTCGGTCGATGTTCTGGTCGTCGTCTGCTCAATAAAATTGGCGGAATCCTGGGCACGCACCTGCATCTGCACTTCGAGCTCGTCAGAAACCATACCGCCAATCATCAAAAGAGAAATCACAAGAGGAAGCACACTCACCGAAACCAGTGCTAAAAGTATTTTTGAACGCAACTTCATAAATTCAACATCCTTCCAGGAGAATCTCGTCTGGCGTTATCGGCCAATTATTCTGCGGGAACAAAACTTCTTTGCAACGCCCCTTTACCCTTTGGGCTTTTGACCAGAGCGATGAAACGAGCCAGGTCCCCTTGCGGTTCGCCGTTGGTCACCAGGGTCAGTGGCTTGGTCAGCGAGTATTTTCCTGTAGCAACATTTTCCGCCGTTGCTGCGACGCCATCCACTTTGACCGTCTTGACATGATCGGCGTCGAGCATACTCCGACTCACGGCAGTGATTCCAACCGAAAGCATACTGACTTGCTGGTCAGAGGCCGCAACGATTGCCGAAACAATTTCCCTGCTGAGATAATCTTTTTCTTGCAGGATCAATTTTTTCACGGCATTGCGCATCCCTGACCCCTTCGGGCTGGTGATCACGACAATAGGCTTATCTGCACCACCGACCTGCTGCCAATTCGTCAACTCGCCAGAAAATATGCCCTGCAACTGTTCGTGGGTCAAATCTTCCAAGGGATTATCTTCGTGCACGACAATCGCCAGAACATCCCAACCGAGAAAATGCTCTACCAATCCCTGCTGCTTCTCTGCATCAGTCAAAAGCCGTCCGGCTCCGGCCATATCAACATCACCTTTAAGGAGAGCCTTGATTCCGGGACCGGTGTTGCCGCCCTCTATACTCACCTTTATTGCAGTATCATTGGTAAATATTCGACCGACCTCAGGCATGAAAAAGCGCTGTAACGTGGTAGCACCAGCGTAACGCAGGATGCCTTCAGCCCAAGCGCCCCCAACCATAAAGAGCAGGATTGCCGTTAAAATCACAGACTGGCGCAGTAAACCCATAGAGCACCTCATTACCTGGTAGCAGCGATTTAAAAAGCCCTCAAAATGGAGTATTAAACTTAAAAATTAACACCTTACAATACCCCAGTGCGACACCTCAGGCAACTCTTTATGCACGCTTCCCAGAGGGCGATTTAATCTGTGGGCGTCTGCAGGTGAGGGGCTTGCCATAGATGGTAGCAGTAACGCACAGGCCAACCCAAACGACCACTCTTCATCAGTTATTCATCAGTTATTGCCGAAAAGCCCCGCTTGGGTTAATCTTAACGCGTGCTCAACACAGGAGACGATTGAATGTCAGACACCATCAGCAGCCTGCTCCAGAAAGCGGAACGCGCCCTCGAACGTGATGAAACCCTGGTCGCGCTCCTGCAACTCGAAACAGCCCACGCCATTGAACCCTTGCCTGGAGTGAAATCCAAACTGGCTTATTGCCTTGCCAGGGAACGTCGCCAGTACAAACAAGCCCGTGCTCTCTGCCTGGAGGCTCTCAATGCCGAGCCCAACAACCCTGACCACTACTACCAACTCAGCCGCATCCACCTCCTGACTGGCAAGAAGCAAGCAGCCATGAAAACTCTCCGCAAGGGCCTCAAATTCAAACGCCACCAGCCGATTATAGATGAGCTTAATCGACTCGGCTTCCGCAAAGAGCCTTACTTTACATCCCTGCCCCGTGAGCATTTTCTCAATCGAAGCGCCGGCACTTTGCTCGCAAAGCTCGGTGCGCGCTGAGCTTTTTCCTGGCCAGGCAGGTTAAAAGTTGCACTCGTTTGACCGATAGGTTAAGTTCGCCGACCTCCTACTCCTTAATAATGATGTAGAATGCTACTTATCTATGTCACTCTCCGGCAGCCACTCAGCCAGATTGACCATAATTTTTTACCCCGCAAAAACTACAGGAAAACCATGACAGAAGAAATTTTGACAACCTTTGCCGATCTAAAACTTGACCCGGCAATTAACAAGGTGATTAAAGAAGTCGGTTACGAAACACCCTCACCGATTCAAGCTCGCAGCATCCCGCCGCTGCTGGAAGGCCGTGACCTGCTTGGCCAGGCCCAGACCGGCACAGGAAAAACAGCCGCATTCGCCCTGCCTCTGTTGAGTCGTCTTGACCTGAAGAAGAGAACCCCGCAAATCCTGGTTCTCACTCCGACCCGTGAACTGGCGTTGCAGGTTTCCGAAGCGATTCGCACCTATGCCCGCCATATGAAGGGTTTCCAGGTCCTGCCGGTTTACGGCGGCCAGAGCATGAGCCAGCAATTGCGCCAGTTACATCGCGGCGTCCACGCTGTGGTCGGAACGCCGGGACGCATCCAGGACCACCTGCGCCGCGGAACCCTGAACCTGAGTGAGCTCGCATGCGTTGTTCTCGACGAAGCAGACGAAATGCTGCGCATGGGCTTTGTCGACGATGTCGAACAAATTCTCAAAGATACTCCGGCAGAACGGCAGACGGCCCTCTTCTCGGCGACCATGCCTAAGGAGGTCTTGAGGATTGCCCGCCAGCACATGAAAGATCCGCTCGAAATCAAGATCAAGACAAAGACCTCAACCGTCGACACCATCGTCCAACGCTTCTGGCAGGTCAAAGGATTGCATAAACTTGACGCCCTGACCCGTATCCTCGAAGCAGAAGAAATCGAAGGCATGATTGTCTTCGTACGCACCAAGATCGCAACGGTTGAACTTTCGGAGAAACTCGAATCGCGTGGTTTCTCTTGTGCGCCGCTCAATGGTGACATGACCCAGACGCTGCGCGAAAAAACCGTGGAACGATTGAAAGCCGGAACCCTGGATATCGTCGTCGCCACGGATGTCGCAGCCCGAGGGCTGGATGTCAAACGCATCAGCCATGTCGTCAATTACGACATACCTTACGATACAGAAGCCTATGTCCACCGTATAGGCCGTACGGGGCGCGCCGGTCGCATGGGTCAGGCGATCCTTTTCGTCGCACCCAGAGAAAGACGCATGCTGGCAGCCATCGAGCGGGCAACTCGCCAGCCGATCACCGCAATGAGCCTGCCGAGCCGCAAGGATATCTCCAACCGCCGCAGCGATCTCTTCAAGGAACAGATTGCAGAAGCCATGGAATCGCAGGATCTGGAATTTTTCGAAGAGTTGATCGACAGCTACCAGCATCAGTACGATGTCGGCCTGAGAAGAATTGCAGCTACCCTTGCCTACCTGGTACAAAAAGACAGGCCTCTGCAGGTTGACGATGGCGAAATCGAAGAAACTGTTAATCGCGACGACAGGGGCCCACGGCATAGGCGCGAGAATGATACTTCTGACGGCAACCTGATGCGCTACCGAATCGAGGTCGGCCGCACCCACGGCGTAGAACCAAAACATATCGTCGGCGCCATCGCCAACGAAGCAAATATCAGAAGCCGGGATATCGGACAGATCAAGATCCATAACGATCATTGTCTGGTTGACCTCCCCAACGACATGCCCTCGGCAACCTTTCGTCAACTGCAAAAGGTCTGGGTCTGTGGACAGCAGTTGCAGATAACCCCTGCAGACGAGCAAGCGCCTGCCTTCGAGAACAAGGGCAAGCGCAAAAGTGGTCCAAGAAGCAGCGAAGGCAAGTTCTTCAAACCGGGCGGGAAAAAGTTCCCCCGCAGTCGCCCGGGACGACCGAAAAAGCCATGATTGAATTTGACCTCTCCGGCCATGAATATATTGAACTGCACAGCCTGCTGAAAGTCACCGGCCTCTGTGAGAGTGGTGGTGTCGCCAAGCTTTTAATTGGCGATGGCCTGGTTTCGGTTGATGGTGTCTTGGAGTTACGCAAACGTTGCAAGATTCGTGGCGGACAGATCATCGAGTTGCAGGGTGAACAGATTGCCGTCAGTTAACATCAGGGCTTTTGCTTCACAACGAAACGGAGAAGTTTCGTGACCCTTTATATGTTCTACGGCTTCATCGCAGCGGGAATTCTCAACTTCGTCTGTTCGATCCTGATCTTGCGGACCATGGCACGGGCCGGCATAAAGGTCAGCTTTTTTGAGATTCGCTGGCAGGTGCACAAGCACCTGAAGCAATATCGAAAGATCAGCCTGGACAGCACCGGCAAAGTCGCCTGGCCCTACTACGCTTACCAGAGCTCACTGGCCGGGATAATCGGCTTTGCAATACTGACTTTGGTCTCCCTTGGAGACCAGCCAAACTAACAGGAAAGGTACAGAGAAACCGGTTGACAGCCCTATAACCCTGTGCTATTTAGGGTGGGTTTAAACCCCTAGGTGTATTCTGTATACAATTATTATGGCAGAAGACAAACGCCAACTCATGAAATCTCTGAGCTTTTTATCAAGCATCGGGATATCTATGGTGGCGGCTACTTTTATTGGCCTGTATATCGGAATCTACCTGGACAAGTGGCTTGAGACAGCCCCTTGGATGACCTTGATCTGGCTCGGTATCGGCATTGTGGCAGGATTTCGGAACATTTTCATTCTGACCCGACGCGGAATGCGTGAACTGGAAACAAAGGGAGAAAAGGACCAGAAGGATAATGGATCAGATTGAGCTGCTGCCCTCGCAACTGGCACGGCGGAATTGGATCATTCTGGCATTTCTGCTGCTTGGCAGTCTTCCTTTCGGCAATCTTGACTTGAGTATTGGGGTTCTGGTCGGCGGGCTGATCGCTATCGGCGGATTTATTTCACTACGCAGCTCATTGAATCGGCTCTTGGGTCAAGCAACGGGCGGCACTAGATTCACTTATATGTTTGGTTGTTTTATCAGGTTGGCCATTTTAGCCGTAATTCTAGGCATCCTGATTGCCATTGTAAAAATCCATATCATCGGCTTGGTGATCGGACTCTCGGTTGTGATTATCAACCTGTTTTGGATGACAGCACAACGCGCGCTTTAAGTAGAGGAGGCTTCAGGTACCATGACACATCCGTTTATTTTTCTGGAATGGCTCGAACGTCAACTACACCTGCACATTGGCACCCATGTCACCTATACATGGCTGGTCATGGCACTGCTGATTCTGGTTGCTGTTCTCGTTAAACGCAACATCAAAACGGTTCCGACCGGTCTGCAGAATTTCCTCGAGATCGCGGTTGATGGCATTGAAAACATGATTGAAGAGACCATGGGACCGAAGGGGAAAGCCTATTTCCCGCTGATTGCAACCATTGCTTTTTTTATCCTCGTCTCAAACCTGATTGCCTTGATCCCCGGATTCTATCCACCGACTGCCAACCTGAACACCAATGCGGCGATCGCTCTGACCGTCTTTGCCATGACGCACATCGTTGGCATCAAGGAGCACGGCATCGGTTATTTTAAACATTTTTGTGGACCGATCGGCTGGCTGGCACCCTTAATGTTCCCGATCGAACTCGTTGGCCACATGGCACGTCCCCTGTCGCTGACCTTGCGTCTGTTCGGCAACATGTATGGCCATGAAATCGTTTTGATGATTTTCTTTACCCTGGTGCCTTTCCTGGTTCCACTACCGTTGATGCTAATGGGTATTCTGGTTGCATTCATCCAGACGTTCGTATTCATGTTGCTGGCAATGATCTACATTGCCGGTTCACTCGAAGAAGCTCACTAAGCACGGATGTCCGTGCTTGCGTCCTATATCGTATAGGAAAATAGATCACTAATTAGATAAGGAGTAGAAAAATGGAGTATTTTGCTTGGTGTGTAATGGCTGCTGCTGTCGGCATGGGTCTTGGCTCTTTCGGTACCGGTATTGGTCAGGGTATAGCTATCTCGAAAGCCGTTGAAGGTGTCGCTCGCAACCCGGGTGCAAGCGGCAAGATCATGACTGTTATGCTGGTCGGTCTGGCGATGATCGAGTCTCTGGCCATCTACTGCCTCGTTGTTGCCATGATTATCCTCTTTGCTAACCCTTTTACCGACACTGTTGTGCAGCTGCTCAGCAAATAAGTTGGTTTAGCAGTAAAAGAAAAAGGGAGCAGCCACTTGGCTGCTCCCTTTTTTTATTTGAACCTTATCAAGTCGTTCAGGCAACGCCACGGTTGCGCATGATCCGCATAACCAGAACACCCAGGACAGAGAGAACGATGCCGACGCCAAAAGCCATGTAACCGAGTCCCCGCGCCTCACCCCAGCCCCAAAGATCCTGACTGCCCAGGACACCGATCATGATTAATCCGGCCATGATCAAAAGTCCGCCAACGACATAAAAGGTTAAAGCAAAGCCTGCCAGAACCCAACCGCTCCATTTTGGTGCCATCTCCACTACCCCCGTACCGATAAAATTTCCGCATACTAGCCCCCTTCAAATCTGACAGGCAAGTTATTTATCCCTGTATATAAAAAATATACACCCGAGCTATTAAAATTATTTCTTAGAGAGTTTTCACGATTGACTTTTAATATTGGTCATGATAAACCATTTTTAATCTTATACTGTATACAATAGACTATAGGGCCAAGCTTACTGTTTTACTCCGTTTTTTCTACTTTTCATACATATGAAACAATACGTTTCAGGTCACTTTAAATGCATATGCCCTGAACCGAGAGATAAACCTCAGGAGGTCACACCCATGAATTTCAGGAACCTTGCTCTTTTCCTACTGGCTTTTGCCACGCTCTTCCCAAACCTGTCGGCTCAAGCTGAAAACGGCATGGCCATCGCTCCGGAAGTCTGCCTTGAATGCCATGATGACGTGGTCACTCCTGTAGCTTATGGCGCGTCAGTTCATGGCACAAATGCCTGCACCAGCTGCCACACAGCTGTGACCTCACTGGACGCGCATATGTCAGGTGACGTCATGCCTGAGGCTCCAAAATGTGTGCGCTGCCATAAAAAAGAAACCCGCGAGCATTACTCAAGTGTCCACAAGCTGAATGAAGTTTCCTGTGCCGACTGTCATGACGACATCCACACCCATAACTATTGGAAGGGCGACAAAACAAAAGTTATAGCCAAATGTACCGGTTGCCATGATGACCATGAGGATTACATCGACTCAAGCCATGGCAAGGCCGTTATGGCTGGCAACCTTGACTCTGCCGCCTGTAACGATTGTCACGGTTTGCACAAAATTGAACAGCTCGGCGACGAGAACAGCCACATTAATCGCGAATTCCACACCAAGGTTTGTTTGAACTGCCATGGTGACAAGGAAATGATGGATCGCAACGGTGTCTTCAGTGTCGCCGTCAGCACCTACATGAGCAGCTATCACGGCAAAAACTTCAAGCTCGGCTCACCTGACAAGGTTGCCGGTTGTGCCGATTGCCATACGGCGCACAATGTTCTGTCCAAAGACGACCCGGCTTCAAGCGTTAACGTTGCCAACCTGACCGGCACCTGCGCTCAGTGCCATCCCAATGCAACACCTCTCTTTGCCAAGTTCAACTCCCATGGTGACATGTTAGACCGTGACAACTACCCTATCCTCTACTGGACTTTTGTTAGCATGACCGGCCTCCTGGTTGGCACCTTTGCGGTATTCTGGATCCATACCCTGCTCTGGATGGTGCGTGGCTTTGTTGAAAACCGTCAGAAGCTTGCTTCTCAACATGTCGGTGAGGAAGGTCATCACATCACCGAACCACATAAGCAGTACGTCCGCTTTAAAGCACGCCACATCTTCCTGCACTTGACCGTAATTATCAGTTTCCTAGGTTTGACCCTTACAGGGATTCCGCTTAAATTTGCCGATCAGAACTGGGCCATGGGAATGATGGACTTCTTTGGTGGTACTTATTATGCGGGTCTGATCCACCGTGGTTGTGCAATCCTGACCTTCTACTACTTCGTCTCGGCTCTGATCCTGAGCTTTGACTTCCTCTTCCTGAGCAAGAAGAAGAGACCAGGCGACATGTGGCTGACTCGCCTGTTTGGACCCGATTCTCTTTGCCCGAACCTGCGTGATATCCGCGACGTCATCGGCATGGTCCGTTGGTTCCTCTTCCTCGGTCCAAAACCGACCTTTGAGCGCTGGACCTACTGGGAAAAATTCGACTTTCTCGCTGTCTTCTGGGGTATGTTTGCCATCGGCGGATCCGGCCTGATGCTCTGGTTCCCGGAGATCTTCGGCTACTTCCTGCCAGGCTGGATGTTCAATGTTGCAACGATCATTCACTCTGACGAAGCTTTGCTGGCAACCGGCTTTATCTTCACCGTCCACTTCTACAATACCCACGGACGACCAGAGAAATTCCCAATGGACTTCGTTATCTTCAACGGCCAGATGGCCAAGGAAGAGTTCATCGAAGAGCGTGGTGACCAATGGCGCCGTTACGAAGAAGAAGGGACGACTGAAGAGTTTGTTTGCCAGAAAGTCAGCGGTCCGGTCTATGACTTCTGCCTCAAGTCCTTCGGCTACATAGCCCTCTTCACAGGACTGGCCTGCCTCTTCCTGATGATCTTTGCTTTCATGGGAGGCAGCGGGCACTAGCCTGACTCGTCATATCATTAGAAACTCAAAAGGGGTTGCCGACGGGCAGCCCCTTTTGAGTTTTTTAAATAGACAAGAGATAGATCCACCCTCTCTCTGCTCAAAAAATTGAAGGACGGTCAAAGTCATCGAGATTGCAGTAAAATCCATTTTAATTCAACCCCTTTTGAGCTTTTTAAATAGACAAGAGATAGATCCCCCCTCTCTCTGCTCAAAAAATTGAAGGACGGTCAAAAGTCATCGAGATTGCAGTAAAATCCATTTTAAGCCTCTTGGCAAAGCACCTTTAATACGATCTAAAAGCCCCCTGTCTATGCATACTGTATACAATCTTTCTATTGCATTCATTTACAAAATGTGTATTATACGGTTGCTCCTGATCTTAATCCTTTTCTATTATTTTTAACGTAAATCTATAACAGAGGTGCGGAACATGCTTAAGAATGTATTTGACTGGTGCAAACAACACATTGTCATTTTCACCATCATTTCAGTCGTGTTCGTGGTGTTTTTTGGCTTTATCAATATCCAGATTCTCCACATGACTTCAGAACCTGAGTTCTGCCATCTCTGCCACCCGGCGCAGGGCTTTGGCCCACTGGCCGAAGTTGACTCCTGGGAACACTCCGCCCATGGTGACGCCGGCGTTTCCTGTCTCGACTGTCATGGTCGTCCAGGCGTAGTCGGTTACATGAAAGCCAAGATTGGCGGACTTCGTGATACCTATATGCAGCTGACCATCTCCAAGGAAGAGAAACTCGAAATCCTCTCCAACCCTCATGAGAACCTGGTTCCTTCATGGCACTGTCTCTACTGTCATTCAGACGAGAGCAACGCAGCTATTCGCGAGACAACCAAGGGGCCGATGAAAATTGTCAGCATGCGTATGCTTGACGATGTCGTCAACCCTGGCTTCCGTGAGCGCAAGGGTCTGGCCGACATCATGACCGATGATTTCGTCGGTGGTACTCATTTCGACCACAGCCTACACATTGAAGAGTTTGATCTGACCTGCCGTGATTGCCACTTTGGTATTGTTCACAACCCGGCGACAGCGACCGACCGCATGAACTTCTGCCTGACGTGTCACGCCGATGCAGGCGATGGTGCCCCCCAGGTTGCCGATTGCGCCGTTTGTCACGAAGCACAAGAAGCAATGAACGTTGGAACCGGTATCGGTGATCTCGACTTTCCCAGCATGATGTATGGCGAAGCAGCCGATATGACCTGTGTTGATTGCCACACCGGCGTTACCAAAGGAACTTATCGCCCCTCTTCTTCGACCTGCTTCGACTGCCATGAAGACGAAGCCTACAACGAGATCTTCAAAGAATGGGCCGCAGAGACAAAAGCTCGCATCGACAGGCTTAAGGAATTGCGCGTCGAGCTTGAGGCTGAGCTTGCCGACGCAGACGCTGCCAAACGTGACACGACTGAAGTCTGGGGCACTTACAGCCAGGCCTTGCGCAATCTCAAGTTTGTTCGTAACGACGGCACCAATGGCGTTCACAACAACGAATATGCGATGGCCATTCTCGAAACTGTTGAAGCCGACTTCAAGAAAGCCTTCATTCAGCTCGATTCCGTCTGGTAAATCGACCTGGTTACTAAACAAAAAGGGCCTTCGCGACTGCGAAGGCCCTTTTTAGTTGGATCAGTTTGAAGCAACCTCAAACCCGGGAAGGGTTCTGCTTAAGGATTTTCCACCGCTTCAGCCTGATCTTTTTTGTTCCACCGGCCCAGCACAAATGAGGCCAAGGCCGCAACAAGACCGAAGGTAAAAACACTGATCATCAGCGGCATCCCCTTCAACTGCACCATATCCATAAGAAAAACCTTACCGGCCCCGATCACTGTTATTACAACCGCTACATTGCGCAGCTCCTTATTACGTCTCATCAAACTGAACCATAAAAGGACCGCAGCTGTAACGTTAATCAGGACCGACTGTGCACCACCAAAAGCGCTATGCGTTGCCATATGCATAAAATCAAGCGCCTGATAGAGCCCGACCCGCATGGTAAAGAAGCCGCTGAACAAGGCTGCCACCAGCAGAACGCTGGCACCGCGATCATTCTTATTAAACTTATGCATGAATGATTCACCAGGGCTTGCCGGATGTCGACGAGCCCAGAAATAATGACAGAAGGCAATACTTGCCAGAAGCCCCGAGGAGAGAGCGCCGACCAGCGAAGGTTTGGTACCGCCTGTCGTCCACAGCAAATAGACCAGTGCTGAACAGGCGTACAGTTGCAGCACATACGAAATCAAACGTAAGCCGTGGTTGTTACGTCGAACTGAAATCCAGATCATCGCCACAGCCAGCAGAGCAACCATAGCTGTGGCGATCACCGCATGACCAATCGCCATAGGTGCAGCAAAAGCCAGGAGCAAACCTCCGGCAAGGGCAAAGGAGGTTGTTCCCAAAGCCCCCCCCTCAGCGCGACCAAGCAACCACCAGCTGACCAGCAGGTGAATCAGGGCAGCACACACCGCGATCCAGCCGAAAGTCTGCGGAGTTGTCAGTCCCTGTCCGATAGCATATTTAGCCGCCAGGTAAACCCAGCAAACATTGAGAACCGGCAAGACAATATCGAACTTCGAGATCTTCTGCTGGACCTTACCCAAAACACCCAGCAGGGCGATACCCGCAAGCACTACGCCCAGGAAACCGATCGATGGCATCAATCCCTGTACAGAGGACTCAAGGTTCTCAGGACTCAGTTTGCTGAGATAGATAGACAGTTTCAGATCCCATATCTGAATCATGAAAAGAGTCAGGGCAAACAGCAACCAGCGCAGCCATGAAGCCCGTAGCAGACGTGTTGCATAAGTGGCAAAAATATTTGCCAGCGCCATGATAATGACAAGATAAGGGAAAATCGGACTCGGGTAATTGATGGCGAAACTACCGAAACTCATACCGAGGGTTCCAACGAAAACCGGCAAAGCAACATGGTGCATTCGACTGATAACGGTTGCTACCAATCCGGTTACCGCCATAACCACGTAAGCCATTTCCGATGGCACTGTATCGAAAACACGATGAGCCTCCACCACCACACTGCACATGATAATGGTTCCCCAAAGGATATACACCGGCGCCTGAATGCTCCGCTCCTTATAAGCAAACCAGCTATACATGATCAGCCCAAACGCATAGAGCATGCCGAGGAAGGAACCAATCTGCAAATCAATGCTACCACTGTCCGTTGCTGTTCTTAATGCCAGGGCAACAGCAACGATGAAGCTGGTGGTCGCGATCCTCGAGAGGATATAGGATTTATCAACCCAGGAGAGGATCTCTTCAGAGGTTTCGCCCTGCGAGTGAACCTTACGAGCTGTTTTCTTGCTTATGCTTGGCAGCTCGGAGCGCTGCTCTTGGTCCAGCTGCAAGCCAGCAACAGTTTCCGACAACAGAGCAAGCTGAGCCTCGAGATCTGCTACACGTTTTTCAAGTTCGACAGAAGTTTCCACCACAACACCTCGCATTCAATGAATTGTCACAGCATGGAGTTGAAAGTAGACCAGACTCTTTTAGACTGTTCTAAATCTTGATGCCATCCAAAAAGGCCAAAAGCTAACAGCTCGGCACAAGACAGAAAAAGTCCAGGTGCTTACCCTACTCTTTTACCGTACTACACAATAAAACACTATTTTATTTTTAAATAAAACACTATTTTATTTTTATGGGCATGTCAAGATTTCCCCGCCTAAAAAGATAAAAAAACTATCACTAACAAATTCTAATGCACTAAACGTGCGGCTTTGCAGAGCATTACAGAAATAAAACAATTGCCAAATAACGACTTTATTAGTTTAGTAAAGATTGACAGACAAACGAGGCCATGCTAAAAACAAAACCACGTTTTACTTTAATCAATTATGGGAAAACAACCCACTGCATAAGGAGAAGCCCGTGAAAAACCATGTTTGGCGACCGCTATTCGTGGTCATTGCCATAGTCATCGGTATCTTGTTGTTCAGAGCATTCTACGTTCCCTCTGATTTTGGTACGCATGATCAAGGGTACACCTTTGGTTACCACCGGCTCAGTAATGAGCAAGAGTGGAAAGACTACCCTGCAAAGTACAAAGGTAACGATTACTGCAACGAATGTCACGACGACAAGATCGAGGAAGTCGAGAGTGCGCATCACGCCACAATCCCTTGTGAGAACTGTCATGGCGCAGCATTTGACCATCCTGATGACCCTGAAAAGTTGATCATAGACAGGAGTCGGGAACTCTGTATTCGCTGTCACGCTAAGCTCACCATGCCGTCCAGCGATCGGAACGACATTCCCGGCATAGATCCGGCTAAGCACAACCAAGGCGAAGAGTGCAGCGAGTGTCACAATCCGCACAATCCGAGCCTGGAGGATATGTGATTATGAAAAGACGTGATTTTCTCAAAAATACTGCGGTTTTTGTTGCAGGAGCATCGGTTTCGGTCTCCGCGCTGGACTTCATAACTCCCAAGGAACTTTTCGCTGCCAATCCACAATTAAAGTGGGGCTTCCTCGTTGACACCCACAAGTGTGTTGGCTGCGGCTTCTGCGTTAAGGCCTGTAAAACTGAAAATGA
>NODE-174-length-23232-cov-8.09893_pt1 | contig 23232 bp, 20 predicted proteins | sample MGYA00139097_ERZ477577 | MGnify/ENA metagenome assembly ERZ477577
AACAGGGTGAATACTCTGCAGACTGGGGAGTTATTGCGGAACTGGAAAAAGCACAACCCCTATAAACATCAGGCACCTCATTACCTTTTTATACGATTGCATTTCGGTTTGAAAAGATAAAACAACAAGCAATAACAGCATAAGGTAGATAAGACTATGAATAGTGGCATTTACTATTTCTTGTCCAACACCATCGAACCATTGTGAAACAGTGACAATACTCATTGCATAAATGATGGCGCTGATAAGACCTACAGGTAAAGCAGAGACTAACCAGAATCTATTTATTCTGTGGCGCTGGCTAAAAGCTAAGAAAAGGCTAATAATCAAAGAGGCTTCCATGACCTCTCTCAGAATAATAATAACGGCATTTAAGAGCATAATGAATCCTATTTAACGATGACTCGTCCCTGTGCGGTTTTTGGAAAGAATTCACCAAAAAAAGGATATTCTCCAGGTAATAACGGGCCGATAAATATAATGCCTTTAGTACCACCAGGTATTACTTTCTCACGGTTCATCTCATAGCTTTCGAACTCTTCGGCAGCATCGTCTTTGTTTATCACAATAAGCTTGACCTTAGTATCAGCGGGTATTTCTATTTCTGCAGGATAAAATAAATGATCTTGAATCACTATTTCTACAATAGGAGTCGCCGAAGCCGGCCAACTGTTCAGCAAAGCAAATACTAATAAAGCACTTAATAACGGTAACTTTTTCATTTAACTTACATTCCTGGTAGGAAAACGTATCAGCACCTTAAGTCCACCTAAAGCGTCTGATTCCCCAAGTTCTATTTCTGCCTGATGTAATACACAAAGCTGCTTTACAATTGCTAACCCTAAGCCACAACCGACTATGCCAGAATCATGTTGATCACCATTAACTCGATAAAAACGCTCCAATGCTCGAGACCGTAATCCTTCAGGAATTCCTGGCCCGGAGTCTTCAACTGAAAATAACAGCTGCCCTGACACGGATCTAATATCAACACTAATTTCACCACTTTTTGGCGTGTATTTACTAGCGTTACTCACTAGATTTTGCACTAATGTTTCTAGTGCAAACTTATTTCCATCAATCATATCCCCTGTCTTACCTAACAAGCTTATTTGTTGGCTTTTATTGGCAAATTGGGCATAGTTGTTAGCGATAAATTGTTGGGTCAATAAATATAAATCAACCGACTCTTTAGTTTGTGAAGCCTGATCAGGTGAATGACGATAAAAAGACAATATCTGCTCTATCACCTGCCCCATTCTTTCGATGCCTTGTGCTAAAGGTTTCAAGTCTAACTGATGACTATTGTCAGCTTGTAAGTTATGTAACTGAACTTTTAATAAGCTAATTGGCGTTCGCAGCTCATGGGCAGCATCTGCCGAAAACTGTTGTTCCCGACGAAAAGCAGTATCTAGGCGATATAGTAAGTCATTGATTGTTAGTACTAATTGAGATAACTCTTCAGGCTTATTTTTTAACTCAACAGAACTGAGGTCTTCAGCCTTTTTATAACTTAATTGTGTAGATAGTGCCTTAAGTGGTTTTAAGCCAAAACCAATCGCAACCCAAATAATTAGAGCAGCAAAAGGAATAGCCAGTACAATTGGAACAATGGATGCTAATACAACATCTTCGGCTAAGCTATAACGAATATCAGAACGCTCAGCAGTGATGATCCAACGTTTTAACAGATCATCACGAAGTGTAAATGTTCTCCAACGGTAACTTGAAAAATTAATATCTTTAAATTGCTCAGTAGAGCCAAGACCAGATAATAATTTGCTGGGGGCATTATCTGAGCGTGTAATCAATTCAAAGTCATCATTCCAGATTTGAACAAACATAGACGGTGAATACTGATGCTTTGCAGCTACTTGATGCCTTGTATCGTGATTGACGGTGGCAATGATCTCAGCCATATTTTTCAAACGACTATCAAATATTTCATGTGCTTCTTTAATACTCGCGTTATAGCCTTTTAATAAAGAAACGAACGTCACTAACGTTATGATCGCTAATAAGGCCAACAGTAAGTAGGTGCGGATTGATTTCATGAAATACTATTCATTTATAGTCTTAATGATGTAGCCAATACCTCTTAGCGTCTGGATAAATTTGTCAGGTAATTTTTTCCGTAAGTGATGAATATGCACTTCAATTGTATTACTGGCCACCTCTTCACCCCAGCTATATAGTTTAGATTCAAGGCTTTCACGTGTTTGAACTCGACCTGCATTTTCCATCAATGCCTTTAACACCATAAACTCTCTACGAGATAAATCTACCTCTTCACCGGAAATAAATACCTGATGGCTTTTATCATCGAGTTTCACATCACCAATAATTAGGCCTGAATGTTTCTGTGTACTTGCTCGACGAGAAAACACTCTGAGTCTAGCCATTAACTCGGCAACATCAAAAGGCTTTGCTAAATAGTCATCAGCACCCAAATCAAGGCCATTGACTTTATCTTCAACAGATGTTCGAGCGGTAAGTACTAAGATGGGCAAGTCAGCACTCTGCTTACGTATTGTTTGCAATACATCCATACCATCCATATCAGGTAGACCCAAATCTAGAATAACAATATCAGGCAATTCTATTTTAATCACATCAATAGCTTGCTGCCCACGACTTACATGATTAACAGCGAACCCCTCATGCTTGAGTGTTTGAGTGAGAGCTTGAGCTAAATCACTATCATCTTCAACTAATAGTATTTGCATTATTGAAAGAGTGAGCCTTTTTGTTTCTGTTGAGAGTGAATTTCATCTAATAATGCTGAAATTTCTTGCCGACGACCTTTATCAGCAAGAGGTCGATCTGGTCTCCCTGCTGCATTTTGAGCTTTTAATAAAAATTTCTCCGCCTCAGCGTAGTTACGATTATCAGCTAGGAAGCTCGCATAAAAATAATTACTATCAATACCATCAGGATTAATGGAAAGGGCTTTTTGGAGTAATTCCCGAGCCTTCTCATCATCACCAAAGCCAATCGGCCAACCAGGTACTTTAGCGTATAAAGTACCTAAACTGGTTAAGGCAGATCCAGCTAACGCTGTTTCATTAATAGATAATGCTTTTTCTAAATCTACTTTTGATGCTTTTGCTAATGACATAGCACCTAAGCCACCTTTAGCACCCGCATAGCTCGATTTAATGATGCCTCGCCAGATATAAGCTTCTGCAGAGTCTGCATTATGCATAACGACTTTATCTGCTTGTTTAACTAAATCTTCAAATGCATCTTCTTGAGCATCACCTTCCAAATTGTAGTTCACTTTCGCCCATGTATGCTGTAGTTCAGCCACATCATCCATCGTAGCAGCATTAACAGTAAATGAAGAAAGTGTCATCAACGTTACTAAGCCAAACTGTTTTAATTTCACTGCTCTATATTCCTTATTAAATAACGTTTTATAATGGGTAACTGCTTATAAATTGATTTATCAACAATACCAGGTAATATACTGTTTATTCTAATAAATAAATTCTCAGGAAAGCCTAAAAATTTATTTGACGTAGACTCTTTTAAAAATGAAACGAGTTGTTTAGCAACATGCTCAGCTGCATCCATTTTTGTGCCAAGTTCATTATTCATGGAAACCACATCATCATTATTAATTGCTGTTTTGGTTGCTCTAGGTGCAAAATAACGCACTGATATGGAGGTATCAAGTAGCTCTCGACGTAAGGCTTCAGTAAAGCCTCGAATACCAAATTTACTGGCACAATATACCGTTGAACCTGGAAATCCTATGCTACCAAGTATAGAGCCTATATTAATGATTTCAGCACGAGGTCGAGCGAGTAATAGGGGCAATAAAGCCTGACTAAGTAATATCGTACTTGTCAGATTAATATCAATGATCCGAGTCACTGCTGTTTCATTCATATCCGCAAGTAGAGAAAACTGCCCTACTCCCGCATTGTTTAACACTATATCGAGGTTAATATTATCTTGCTCACAAACAGATAAAATTGACTGTCGACCTTGCTCACTAGCAATATCAGCTTCAACAACTGCGTGCTTACCACCTAACTGATGATTCAGTGCCTCTAACTCAGGTTGATTTAGTCCAGCTAATATCAGCATTGCTCCCTGCTCAGATAATAATTTAGCTATTTCAGTACCGATACCACCATTGGCTCCAGTCAATAATATTGTTTTATTCTTCAACATAGCTGACCTGGTCGTTTGTAATACTACGGAATACATCACCATAGAGTTTGAAAACCATTTTAGCGCAGTGAATGATTAAATCTTGTTCTTCTTTATCATCAATTTTATTCATCAAACTTTCAAAGAATTTAACGTGCTCAAGATCCAGAGCTCCATGTGAACGTAAATAAGAAAAGGCTGCATCAGGCAAACCAAGCGTTTTTTGAATTGCTGCTGCAGCAGAATCAGCAGTCGCAATGCTCGTACCTTCTAAAACATGAACCATACCGAAGAAACCCAAAGGATTAATACGGTTAACAGTATCATAAGCATAAGCCACCATTAACTCTGTTTCAGGAGCGGCTTGACCATAACGTACTGTTTCTTTATCCACCCCACAAGCTGCAAGATCATTGAGTATCCACTCTTGGTGACCTAACTCTTCTTCAATATATTCTGCTACGGCATTACGAAGCCATTCCTTTTCACTAGGTATTTTTGCTCCAACATTCATTAACAGTGGTGTAGTGTGTTTTACGTGGTGATAAGCCTCGGTTAAAAAGGCAATATATTCATCTAATGTAATTTGATTATTCAGCGCTTTAGCAATTATTGGTGCTGTATATAAACCTACTCTATCTACTTCAGTTTCTTGTGTTAAACGGTCAAAAAATGTCATTCTTTATCCTTGATACAGTTGATCGATAATGGTTGAATATTGGTTTGCAATAGTGGCTCGAATTGGCCGACCATTTGATGTGAGTAGTTTTTGATCAAAACTCAATGGCGCTTGAAGTCGATACCATTTTTTAATTTGGGCATACTCTGGAAGAGTTGTATTAACAGTGTCGATCCAGCTTTGAAGTCTGTCATCTGTTTCATGTTGATTTAGGGGATAAATTAAGGCCGTACAAAAAGGTCTAGCATCACCAAAAACAACGCATTGTTTTAATAAGCCATTACTCAATAATTCGCTTTCCACCCATTCAGGGTTTATATTTCTGCCAAAACTTGAGATAAGTAAGTTCTTCTTCCGACCATTGATATGTAAATACTGTTGTTCATCAAAATAACCTAAGTCACCTGTATAAACCTTGTCTTTATTCCAACTATCGGGGTCATTGATATAACCAAGGAAAGCACTTCCTCTGATTACAATCTCACCCTCCTCAATGCTAATATCAACATGGTTTAGCGGTTTACCGACACTGCCTAGGCTTTGGTCATCTGGACAATTAAGACTCACAACTGAACAACATTCAGATAAGCCGTAACCTTCATATACGGGCAAACCAGCTTGCTGAGCAAACGTTAATAGTCCAGCTGATACTTTACTGCCACCGACAGCAATAAACTGTAGTGATGATGGTACTGACCAACCAGACTTGATTGCTGAGAGTAATGCTAATAAAAGCTCAGGTAACAAAATCATACTGTTTGGCTGATAGTGAGAGATAGTTGTAAGTAATTTAGCTAAATCGAAACCACTGCTACCATTAAAACCGAGAGATTCTTGCGACATAGCAACAATACTTCCACCCGACAATAACGGCGCATAAATACCACCAATATTTTCTAATAATGTGCTGAAAGGCAAAATACTCAAATGCTTAGGTCTTATCAATTGAGTTGCTTGTAATAATGATTCAGCTACTTTAACTTGTTGCTGCGAGCTCAGACAGACGCCTTTCGGCTGCCCTGTTGACCCAGAAGTAAAAGTAATCTTATTGGTACCAGGTGGCAACGAAGCATCCTTATTATTTACTTCCTGAAGAATTAAACCGATAGAGTTAATAGCTACCATTTTATTGTCTGACAGATTAATAAATGAAGTTAATTCATCGTTCATTTGATGAATTATTGCCGTTGCACCTGCTTGAGAAATCGCATGCTCTAATTGCTGCTGAGAGAAAAAAGATGGTAATGGTAATAGTGTGCAATCGGATAACTGACAAGCAATATCGACAATCACCCAAGCAGGGCTGTTGTCTGTATATAGAGCAATAACATCATGCTCAGTTTGACTTAGCTGTTGTTGAACAATTCCGATAACCTTCGCTAATTGAGCCCAAGTATATTGTTCTAATTCGCCTATGATAGCGAATTCATCACCATGCTTGAGACAATGAGCCTGTATCTTTTCCCAAATAATCATAACTATTTTGTTATTTTGTGAGCGATATCAGTAATTGTTGATTGATAGTTTTCAAGCATAAAAGCTGTAACAGGGTGTTGTTTAAGCAAACTAATAGCATCTGCTAAATTACCAAAGATCACATTAGGCCTGTCATCATAATAACTGCCCCATGTCTGAGCCCCGTTTCTTAGTAAAACTGGATTAGCTTCACATATATTGGTCGTTGATAGATCTAGGCGAGATAATAGGCTTTGGACTTGTTTCGTAGCAGTAAAGACCGCCCATTCAAACCCTGCTTTATGTAAGATGGCAACGATTAAAACGAATAAAATTTGACTGGTGCCACGGTGTACTGATGTTAAATTACCTAATTCAACAACCTTATCGCGTTGAATTGGTTTGCCCGTTATAGAACTGATTTCGGCTTCAATTGTTGAACTAAGATATTGTTCTAAAAATAGAGGGCTGACGCTTGCAGGTTGGAAGCCCATTGCAGCAGTGAATTTACCGTTATTTCTAGTTGATAATAAGTAAGGTAAGAAATGATTAATTTCTGCTTGATAATGAAAAGCAAAGCGATCAGCTATAAACTGTTCAACATCAATGCGTTCAAAAGACTGAGCAGAATCAAATTGCAATGGCATATGTGGCAATAACAATCGTTTAGAAGTCGAAGATGCTGGCTCTCCCGCTTTAATTGAATTTGTTTTTAACTGCAACGCTTCCATTTAATCCAACCTTTAAATTACTAGATTGGAAATGAGTTTAAACTGGCAACCTTAACGAAAAATTAAGGTTACAAAATAATTCCTAAAGCTTGGTTAACTAATGCGATTAGATACTTAATTTCAATCTCAGATGTTTGCATTCTGTTCCGTGATTCGTTTGACAGCAATTGGCTTCTTAACAAACTGACCAAATCAATCTCACCTAAATCAAAGGCTCGTTGTTGCATAGCAAAATAACGTTGAGTTGTATCATTTTGTTCTTTAATCAATATCAATTGTTTCTGTTTAGTCTCAAGATCATGCAAGGCAGAAAATAAACTAATATTAAGTTGACGTTCAAGTTGCTGGCGCGCGACTTGAACATCAGTCAAGGCGATACTCGCCGCTGCAACAGCTGGTTGCCGATAAACCTTATCATCTAGAGAAAAACTAACTCCTACTCCAAAACTATTATTAAAACTTTCATCTCGACTGCCTCTTTCTCTTCTAAGCCCAACCGATACATTCGTCCCAGCAGCACCTTCAAACTGGGCTAAATCTTGTCGCGTTCTCAAGGTATTAATCCGTTGATCTAACATCATTAATGATGGGTGGTCTTGCTCTACTTTCATATCAGAATGATGAGATTGTGTAACGATCGTAAGCACTTCATCATAATTGATTGGAAGCGCTGTTTCGCCCGTTATATGACGGTAACTACTTAACGAATGTTCTAATTCAGCCTTTTTAACTAGATACTGACTACGCATTTCAAGTGCGTTAGTGTTGGCTAATAGGCTTTCCGTTGCAGCAAGTTCACCTGCTTTAACTCGTGCACTCACATCCTGTTCTAGTTTCTGTGCCGTTTTCCAAGCTTGAAGTGATTGTTTTTCAGCGGTTTCTGCAAGTGCAACATCCCAGATTAATTGACGCACTTTAGCGGATGCATCTAAACGAAGTTGATTCTTATAGGCAGGCAGTTCTGCTGCTAACTTATCTGAAAGAAGTGATTGTTGCTGTTTCTGACCGGGTAACCATAAGGACATATTAAGGCTGCTCTCCCACTCTTGAAGACCATCACTACTCCCTAGAGCATCATTTTGATGTTTAAGGTCAATACTAAGTGGATCGGCAAACTGAGCATTAGATAACGCTGTATTAGCATTGATTTGTTGCTGTAATGCTAGCTCTTTATTGTGTGCAGGAAGACGCGAATAAATGCCGTCGGTGAGAGAGGTCAGTGTGACTTTACTTGAATGCTCAATTACTAACGTCTCTGCGGTTGCAGTTTGAGCCGCTAATAAAGACAAGATGATCGCAGCAACATTCTGAAAACTTCTAAATAACATAAACTGTTTATTCCTTAATGGTAGTGTCTGAATAATAACGCATCGAGCTCAAATACTGCCAGATTGTGTTAATGGCAATAACCAATAGTGCAATCCACTGCCAGAAAAATTAAGTTTTAACTCGACAATGATATGTTCTGCCGCCGCCTCATCTATCTCAATTGAGAAGGTTATTTGTTGACGTCTCCCAGCTACTTGTTCAGCTAAACTCATCTCATGACCACTGCCATGCCCATTAGATACTTGACTAGTAAACCCCGTAATATCATTGCTCATTAACAGCCAATCAATAAGCTCTTCTTCCATTGTTGGTGGAGCGATAATGGTAAATAACATCATGCGGCTTTCTCCTTCACACGCGGTGCCATATCAGCGCCGCCAAAGCGTCTAAATAATAATGGTAATAAGACAAGTGTCAGCAAGGTCGCACTCACCAGACCTCCAATAACTACAATGGCTAAAGGTCGTTGTATTTCAGATCCTGGCCCAGTCGCAAATAACAGTGGTACCAAGCCAAATGCTGCAATAGTAGCCGTCATTAGTACTGGTCGTAAACGCCTCATAGCACCATCCCTGACCACTTGATCCATAGATAATCCTAATGCACGTAAATCATTAAAATAGGTCACCATTACCACACCATTTAGTACGGCAATACCTAGCAAAGCAATGAATCCGACCGATGCTGGTACCGACAAGTACTCATTGGTTAACCATAGAGCAACCACTCCTCCGACTAAAGCGAAAGGGACGTTACTCAATACTAATAATGCTTGGCGAACTGATTGAAAAGTAGAAAATAACAATAAGAAAATCAAAATTAATGAAACGGGAACAACAACCGCCAAGCGTTTTGCTGCACGCTGTTGATTTTCAAACTGCCCACCCCAAGAAATTGAATAGCCAGCAGGTAAATTAATATTGTCTGCAACCCTTTGTTTGGCTTCATTAACAAAACTAACTAAATCACGTCCACCTACATTGGCAACCACAACCGACATACGCTTACCTGATTCTCGTTTGATGGCTACAGGGCCTTCTACACGCTCCAGTTCAGCCAACTGGGATAAAGCCATCTTATTGCCATTGGCAAGTGTTAATTGAATATTAGCAAAGGTAGAAGGTGATAAGCGTAATGACTCCCCTCCTTTTACAATAAGTGGTGTTCGACGTGTTCCTTGATAAACCGTACCCACCTCAGTACCCTCAATCAATAGTCGTAATTGGGGGAGAATATCTTCCATTGTCAGACCGACTCGTCCAGCTGCTAATCTATTGATAACTACTCGGTAGTATTGAGCTCCTTCTGTTTGAGTCGTAATAACATCTTCTGCACCATCAATGTCAGAGACTAGTTGAACGATTTGATTGGCTAACTTACTTAGATCAGTACCGTTCTCTCCAAAGATTTTAATGGCTAGATCACCGCGCACACCCGTCAACATTTCCGAAACTCGCATTTCAATAGGTTGAGTGAAACCAAAGGCAATTCCAGGAAAATTGGCAATAACGTCACGAATTTGCTCTTTTATTGCATCCTTTGAGCTTGCTGCCCACTCTTCTCTTGGTTTTAGCACTAAAAACATATCAGTTTCATTAAGACCCATAGGATCCAGACCTAATTCATCCGCCCCAGTGCGAGCCACAATGCTGTTAATGTCCGGTACGTTATCTAAGATCGCTCGTTCAACACGCAGGTCAAGATCCGTTGATTGTTCGAGTGTAATAGACGGTAATTTTTCCAACTGTACAATCAAGTCCCCTTCATCCATAGTCGGCATGAAACTTTTACCGACTTGCGTATAGAGCCAGCCAGCTGTAACCAACGACAACAAGGCAAGACAGACTACAGCAGCACCATGATCTAAAGACCAATTCAATACCGGCTTATAGAGGCGTTTTAACATTCTTGGCAGCCACGGCTCATGGTGTGAAACATTCTTCAATAAATAAGATGCCAAAACTGGAATAATAGTGAGCGACAATAGCAATGAACCACTCAAAGCAAACACAATGGTCAATGCCACAGGTATAAATAATTTACCTTCCAAGCCTTGCAGCGTTAGTAAAGGAAGGAAAACAATGATAATGATTAAAATGCCAGATGTGACTGGCACAGAAACACTTTGTACGGCACGATAAATAAGATGTAAACGAGGCAATAATTTAGTTTTTTGCTTATCTGCAAGCTGAGACACGATATTTTCAACCACTACCACAGCGGCATCAACTAACATACCTATCGCTATCGTTAACCCACCTAAACTCATTAAGTTAGCTGATAAGCCAAATTGCTGCATCATAATAAAGGTAACCATGGCCGATAGCGGTAAGACTAATGCCACGGTTGTTGCCGCACGAATATCACCTAAAAACAACAATAGGAAGACCAACACGAGTATTGTCGCTTCGATCAGGGCCTTACTGACTGTACCGATTGCTTTTGATACTAAATCACCTCGATTATAAAACACATTAATACTCACATCATCAGGTAGGGTGCTGCTCAGTTCATCCAATGTTTTCTCAATATTACTAACAACCTCTCTCGCATTAGCACCACGTAGACCTAACACTAAGCCCTCAACCGCTTCACCTTGTCCATCCTTTGTAACGGCCCCATAACGTGTCAAGCTACCAGTACTGACATCAGCTACATCCGATAATAATACAGGTTCGGTCAAGTCATCTTTAACGACAATAGCGCGTAGATCATCTATATTTTGAACACTGCCTTCAGCACGTACAATTAATACCTCTTCGCCATCATTCAGACGACCAGGGCCATCATTACGGTTATTTAACTCAACAGCTTGTTGTAACTGCGTTAGGCTGATTTGTCTTGCTTGTAATTTATCTAAGTCAGGTGTGACCTGAAAAGTTTTGGCCCGACCACCTAAAGCATTAACATCTGCCACACCTGGAATGCTACGTAGAGCTGGGCGGATCACCCAATCGAGCAATATACGACGCTCAGTCAAACTCATCGAGTCACTATCAACGGTGAACATAAACATTTCACCTAGGGGCGTAGTCATTGGAGCTAAACCGCCTGTCACTCCCTGTGGTAAAAGATCTCGTAGTCCCGCTAAACGCTCTGATACTTGCTGTCTTGCCCAATAGATATCAGTTCCTTCTTCGAAATCAACGGTAATATCAGTTAGTCCATATTTAACTACCGATCGAAGCATCCTTTGCTTAGGAATGCCAAGCATTTCAACTTCAATAGGTGAAGTGATACGTGCTTCAACCTCTTCAGGCGTCATTCCCGAAGCTTTAAGTATCACCTTAACTTGGGTTGATGATACATCTGGAAATGCATCAATAGGCGTATTGTTGAATGCACGCCAGCCAGCACCAGCCAATCCGATAATAACGAGAAGCATTAATAAACGCTGTGTTAGAGAAAATTGTATTAATTTAGCCAGCATGATGATGTCCTATAAGTATGTTTAAGAAGGTCATTTATTCGCCCCCCATGCCTAACCATGCCGCTTTAACTGTAGCAGTACCTTTAATGACTACTTCTTGCTGTGCTGACAAATTACCCGTCACGATAATCTTTTCTCCTTTCTCAGCCACCACTTCAACTGCTTGACTGATAAAGCCACTCTCTGATTTAAGAAACACCGCACTACGCCCCTCATTACGAAAAATTGCACTACGCGGTAGTTCAAACTGAACGGCTTCTGCCTGTTGGACTAAGCAAGCTTGTACTAACTCACCAGGCGTTAATTGTTGAGTACTTTCATTTACCTCCGCACGTATTAATACGCCTTGATCAGCCGAATGAACTGCGCGCCCGATTGCAATCACTCGTCCTCCAATTCCTTGGTCACATATTTTAATTCCATCACCGATATCAACTTGCTTTGCAATATCTAGTGGTACATGAATTTCTAACCATAAGCTCGACAGTTCAGCTAGCTGATAAATAGGATCAGCAGCTGTTAATCGTTGTCCCGCTGTTGCAAACTGTTTCATCACTACACCTGCATTTTGTGCAACGACAGTTATATGGCTATTTAACGCTCGTGTTTTATCTAGCGTTGCAATGGCGGAACTATCCATACCGGCAAGTTCCAATGCTTTTTTGTACATTCCTACTTCAATTGTTACTTGTTGTGATGTTGATAGAGACTGACGATAACGACGTTCAGCAATAATGCCTTCTTCAAATAAGTTTTTGTCACGAGACATGTCTCTATTTGCTTGTGATAGACGACTTAATGCTTGTAAATAATCATTCTGACCAAGCAGTAATTGAGGGCTATTCAATTGCGCCAATGGCTGTCCTGAGACAACGTTATCACCTTCAGCGACATATAAAATTTCGACCACACCATCTTGTGCAGCACTAATCACTCGTTGTGATTTATTAGGAACCGACACCTTTGCTGGTAGTTGTCTAGTCAGAGTCTGATATACAGGTTTTACCGTACCTAACTCTATGCCAATATTGGCTATTTCGTCCTGAGTAAAGCTGACAGTCTCTCCGGCAAAAGCACTGATGGAAGCAATCAAAAAAACAAAACTGAAAATATAATTCATGAGCAGTAATCACCTATAAAATTTGAGGTTACAATTATGAACGAACTTAAACTATTTGATAGAGTCCAAATGTCCCATTATCATAGTGTTGTACATATGTACCATCGCTTGAAACCAAGTAAATATAAGGAATAAACAGTGCCCAGTATAAAACGACTGTCCATCTACTCGATCTTGATTATCGTGCTGGTATCAAATTCACTGGATTTTTATATCGACTTTATATCTGGGCAAGTTAAATGGCATTTAATTCAAGAAGCTATCGTCATATGTTTAACAGTAGGACTGTTACTCTATTTATATTATGAGCAAAAACGTAAAAAACGCGCGCTGATGCAAATTGTCGACGAGTTAAAACAGAATGAGCGTTCATTGCAGCAATCGCTTCAACAATCAAACACCTTTATTCAGAACGGTAGAAAAGAATATAGCGAACTTATTCATCAACAATTTGACCAATGGCAGCTAAGCCAAAGTCAGCAGGAAATTGGCTTGTTATTATTGAAGGGTCTCAGCTTTAATGAAATTGCTGCCATTAGAGAAACAAAAGAAAAAACAGTACGACAGCAAGCTTCAGAAATATACAAAAAAGCCGGTGTCGCAGGCAGACATGCCTTTTCAGCATGGTTTTTTGAAGACTTTTTATAATTTAGTCTAGTGACATAGCTGAGAACAACATAAACTATAACGGAATTAATTAGGAGCAACGAAGCAATGAACAGTAACAGTGCTAAAAAAGGTGTTTACCACGCACCTTGGGAAAAACACTTCGATAAAATTCTCACACCATTCGAAGAGTTTATTCACCGCCAAACTACTAGTGGTCTCCTGCTTATGGGCATGGCTATCATTGCTTTATTTTTAGCCAATAGCTCGTTTGCAGAGGCATACCTACATATTCTGCACACTCCTGTGAGTTTCAGTATTGGCACTCAATCTATAGAAATGTCACTCCATCACTGGATTAATGATGGATTAATGGCTCTGTTCTTCTTCGTTGTAGGCCTTGAGTTGAAACGTGAAATTCTTGTAGGTGAGCTCGCTAATATTCGCAATGCTATTTTACCTATAGCAGCAGCTATAGGCGGTATGGTTGTACCAGCACTTATCTATTTCGCTATTAACCCTGAGGGTGAAGCAGCTATTGGTTGGGGAATTCCTATGGCTACTGATATTGCTTTCGCCATTGGTGCATTGGCCTTACTAGCTAGTCGTGTGCCAAAAGCACTCATTACTTTTTTAGTCGCGTTAGCTATTGTTGATGATCTTGGTGCTGTTATTGTTATCGCTGCCTTTTATACCGATACAATCGCAATGCAGCCACTTATCGCTGCGGCACTTTTATTTTTCGTTCTAATCTCATTCAATATGTTTGGAATTCGCAAAGCGACACCTTATTTCATGGTTGCTGTTTTATTGTGGTATGCCTTATTGCTCTCTGGCATTCATCCAACATTAGCGGGTATTTTAGGTGCAATGTCTGTACCTGCAATGCCAAAATATGATCCTGAACGGTTCAGTATTCACGTTAAAAAGTTATTGACGCAATTTGATGACAAGCATCAAGCAGGTAAAAACATCATGAATAATGATGAACTGAGACAAGTTGTAATGAAGCTTGAGCATAGTGTCGAAAGTGTCGGTGTCCCCCTTAAACGCCTAGAACATACATGGCATATTCCCGTTGCTTACTTAGTTATTCCTATCTTTGCTCTAGCTAATGCAGGAATTTCACTTGAGGTTTCATCGTTTATAGAAACAGTCCTACACCCTGTTACTTTAGGCGTTACTTTAGGCTTAATCGTTGGTAAGTTTATCGGTATTGCTGGGGTAAGCTGGGTATTATTGAAAATGGGTGTTGCGGCACTACCGAAAGATACACGCTTTACTCAAATTGCAGGTGTTTCCTTATTAGCAGGTATAGGGTTCACTATGTCCATTTTCGTTGCTCAATTAGGGTTTAGTAACAATGATGAATTACTCTTGATGGCGAAAACCGGTATTCTTACAGCCTCTTTATTAGCCGGTGTGGCTGGTTTTATTTGGCTTTATCTTGTTAGTGAACCTCAGAAAACAAACAACTAAAAGACGTCTGCTAAAGTATCTATACTATAACTTAAGATAGTATAGATACTTGGTTACGACCATTTTCTTTTGATTGATATAAAGCCTGATCTGACTTGCGGATGGTGCTTTGAATTGATTCATGCTTTGATAAGCGACTCACACCAGCACTAGCCGTTAAATTCCCTACTTCACTAAAAGTATGACTTCTGATTTTATTTAATAGCTTCTCAGCTAACTGACTGGCTTCATTAATATCGATATTAGGACAGATAATTATAAATTCCTCTCCGCCCCAACGACCGGCAAAATCTGTTGCTCTGATGTTGTATTTCAGGATTTTTGCAAAATCTACTAAGACCGAATCACCTGCTAAATGGCCATATTTATCATTAACACCTTTAAACAAATCGATATCAAATAAGATAATGGCGACATCGCTTTCATAGCGATCGACATCTGCTTTTTTCTCAATGAGTAATTGATCTGTTTTTACTCGGTTATAAATTCCAGTTAAACGATCAGTTACGGATAGAGTGTGTAATTGTTCATTGATTCTTTTCAGTCTCGAAACATGTAAATAGTAAACAATTAATAAAAATAGAACCATCAATAATAGTTTCCACAATATTCCATAGTCCAACTCTGGCTCAACTATATTATTAGCAACCCAGCGGTTGTAAATTACTTGCAAGTCATCAGGGCTTAAATTGTTAATTAGTATTTGAAATATATTGTGTAATTGAGTTTGATCGTTACGTGTTCCGATAGCCAGTTTGACGCCTTCATCTAAACGTGACGATACTTTTAGCTCACCAGTGAACTCTTTTTGAATAGCATCAGATATCACCATTAAATTATCAATGTAGCCAAATAGCTCTCCTTTTTCTACACGCTCTAAGCCTTCACTAATCGAACTGACATCAACAATATTAATATCAGGGAGCTGAGAGCGTAATTGGTTTGCTATCGCATATCCTTTCACCACGCCAATAGCTTGATGCTTCACTTTTTTAATGTCATCAATAAACCGAACGTTCATTTTAGTTGCCATAACAACAGGTAAATCGATATAGGGAGCAGTAAAGTCCATATAAGCAAGGCGCTCAGGTGTACTTGCAGCAAGTGAAAATATATCGCATTCCCGTTGTTTTGCTTTGAGTAGGGACTCATTCCAATTTTTTGTTGGTACTAGTGTTATTGGGATAGGTAATTGTTGATTAAACAATGCCATAACGTCAGCGGTAATACCTATATGTTTGCCATTATTTATACTTTCAAATGGCATCCATTCAGGATCAATGCACATGGTGATTACTTTTTTCTCATTAAGGTATTTGAGTTGCCGCTCATTAAAGTACGCTGCATTATTAGCAGCGAGTAACACTTCATTGATTAACATTGGACCAAGTTCTTCATCTTTAGCGATTAAACCACTATATTTCAGTTGCTTAACAACTCTTAAACTTAACTCTCTACTAGTTTCACCTATGTTAAAAAAGTCTAATAACATCAACCTGATGCTTGCCTTCGCTTCAAACTCTAAGGCATCTTTACTTTTATCTTTTGCGTAGTGTTCTTTAATGATTGATAGTGTTTCATCTAAATGAGAAATAGCATATTGCCAACCTTTATTCGATGCAGAAACAAAGTCTCTGGTTCTATCTGGATGTGCAAGTAATTGTGCTTTAGACGTAAACAAGTTGACAGCAGTCATTGATATGCCATAACTAACAGGATCAATCACATTATAGTCAATATTGAGTCGTTCTAACTCATAGAGTTCGTTGGTTGTATACGCGGTCATTGCATCGACCTTATTATTAATAAAGTCATCTATGCCAAAGCTATGATCAACCAAGGTGCTATTTTGATTATTAATATAAAAGTGATCGAACAATAGTGCGAGTGAGCTGGACATAAACTCTTCTTCAGAGCCCATCACAGTTTTGCCTATTAATTGCTTAGGTGTGCTAATTGATTTCTGGCTAACTATTACCAGTGGTGATTGTTGAAAATAACTAGCAAGTAATACCGTTGGTATAATTTTTTTATTCTCAATAACAACATTTGCATTGTGGATACCAAAGTCGACCTTTTCTGATAACACATCACTCACAATAGACAAGCCATTTTGGTACTCTAGTAGCTCGACATCAAGCCCAGCATCCTTGTAAAACCCTTTTTCCTTTGCCATTATAAAACCAGCAAATTCAAACTGGTATTTCCACGATAGTTGTAGCGATACTTTTTCTAATGAATCACTAGCATAACTGGGTGCGCAGAAAAATATGCTGTATGAAAGAAGAAAAGTAAAAGTATTCTTAACTATTTTGAACGACATTGTTAGGTGTAAATATTTCGATAATACGTTCATAAATAGATAATAGTGCAGGTATTACTAACAACACAAGTACTGTTGAAAACATAAGCCCAAAAGAAATAGAAACAGCCATCGGAATTAGAAATTGTGCTTGCATTGATGTTTCAAATAATAGTGGGGTTAATCCTGCAATTGTTGTGAGTGAGGTGAGTAATACTGCACGTAAACGCTGAGTTGCAGCAGAAATAATTGCCTCGGTAGTTGCTACGCCCTGCTCTCTCAAATGCTTAAAGAATGTCACTAAGATAATTGAGTCATTTACAACAATCCCTGACAAACCAAATATCCCGAACAACGACAAAATGGTCAGGTCAATTCCCATTACCCAATGACCAAATAGGGCTCCAATCAAACCAAAAGGAATTGCAGCCATCACCACCAAAGGCCAACCGTATGAACCAAATACCCAAGTTAAAACAAAGTAAATGAGTATGAAGGCAATGACTAAGCCTTGCTTCATATCACCCATTGTCTCAGCTTGTTCTTCTGCTCGACCTTCAAAGCCAACAGCAACTCCATAGCGAGAAGTAATATCAGGTAAGAATGATTCTTGTAAATTAGCAAGGATTTGGTTGCTATTGTTCACAGCAGCATCAACAGTTGCCGTTACATGAATAGCTAATTGTCTACCTGTATGGCGAAGTACATCAAAGCCTCGTCGGGCTTCAAACTCAACCACGCTCGTTAAAGGAATACTACCGCCCTGAGGCAACCTTACCATAAAGTTTTCTAATGTCAGCATGGTGTTTCTTTCAGAGTCAGGCAGCATCACTCGCACTTCCACTTCATCATCACCGTCTTGAAATATTTGTACCAATTGACCATCAAATGCTGCCCGTAATTGACGACCTACATTGTTGACTGTTAAGCCCAATACCTTGCCTTGCCCTTTTATACGATAAATAAGTTGTTCTTGGCCATAAGGCATATCATCTTCTACAGCACTCACACCATTGAATTGCTTAAGTTTCTCTGCAATTTCATAGCCTGCTTTTTTTAGAACTTCAGCTGATGCACCTGTTAACCGTATATCAAGGTCACTACCAGGAGGTCCCGTTCTTCTCTCTGAAATTGTAAATGTTTCGATTCCTGCTGGTAGAGTGACTTTATTCCGCCATGTATTGATAAAGTCTTTATTTCGTACATCTCGATGATCGGGTGAGACTAACTCCAGTTGAATAGAGCCATAACGATCACCAGTTTGTGCTGAACCACTACCTGCAGTGCTAGCACTGCCCAATCGAGTAATCTTGAATTTAACTAACTCTGGACCAAGTTCTTGTTCTGTTTCAGTTAAGCTCGCATTCAGTTGTTCTAAAAAATTTTCAACTTTAACTGGTGGCGTACCTGCAGTAAAACGGGCATTAGCAGTAATACTTGTGCCTTCTGGTGATGGGAAGAAGGTAAAGCTAAGTCGCCCACCTGCAAGTAAACCTATGGCCATGATTAATAGAGCTAAGGTAATACTCAAGGTAACAATGCGATAGGTCACAGCAAGTGTAACCACAGGTTTGAAAACTTGCTCTCGAAAATGATTAAACTTATTATCTAACCACTTTCTAATGGCCGGTGGCTCAGCATGATGAATTTTATGAAATGCATGTCGCAGATGGCCTGGCAAAATCAAGAAGCTTTCAAATAGCGAAGCAATAATCACACATATAACAACAAAAGGTATGTCATACAATATGTTACCAATTGTTCCTCCAATCATCATTAATGGTATGAACGATGAAATAGTAGTTAATGATGAGGAAATAACAGGCGCTAACATGCGACGAGCCCCCCCTTCTGCTGCCATTAGCGAGTTCTCACCACTCTGATAATGAGATAAAGCATCCTCACCCACTACGATGGCATCATCGACGATAATTCCAAGCGCCATAATAAGACCAAATAAACTGATCATATTGATCGTGCCGCCAAATAAATGCATCACGACTAATGTCGCCATAAATGAAACAGGGATACCAATAGCGACCCAAATAGCAACACGGCCTTGTAGGAAGAGAAAGAGGATGCCAATAACAAGAATAAGACCACCAATACCATTATTGACTAATAGGTCCATACGCTGCTTGATTAATTCCCAGCTTGCATCATAGACTTTTATATCGACACCTTTTGGCAGCTGGTCTTTGTTTTCATCAAGCCATTGTTCAAGAATTTCAGCTGCTTGTAGTGAATCTGAATTTTCGGTACGTTGTAAAGCAATTTCTACTGCAGGTTTCCCTTCATAAAAAACATTCACCTGTCTTCGCATTGCTCGTCGCTCAACCGATGCAACATCATCCAGTGAAAGTAAACTACCGTTGAAATCTGCTTTCAATGCTAACTCAGAAAATGCTTGAGCATCACGACGCTGATCTAAGCTACGTAACTGTTTGGCAGATTCGTTATTGCCAATTTCACCAGCAGGTAAGTCACGACTTAATTCACTTATACGTTGACTCACATCATCTAAACTGAGTCCTAAAGATTCAAGTTGAGATGAATTAAGCTGAATGGCTATTTCTTCATCAGGCAAGCCAGTAATAGTAACCCTAGAGATACCTCTATCTAATAAGTCATGTTCTATTTGATGTGCTAAATAACGCAACTCATTGAGCTTGCCATCAGTTGTGATCAATAAGCTAGCGACTTTTTCATAGGGAGTAACTAAGCTAACCTCAGGAATTTCAGAGTCACTGGGTAAATTACGTAATTGGGCAACCCGATCTTTGACTTGATCGAGGGCTTTACCCATATCGGTGCCTTCGTCAAATTCTAGGGTCACTACAGACATGCCGTACGATGAGGTCGAGGTCATTTTATCGACGTAGTCAACGGTACGTAATTCTTGTTCTACTCGGCTAGATATAGAGTCTTCTACATCTTCAGCACTTGCACTACGCCACTCAACTCTAACGTTAATAACATCTAATGCAAACGTTGGGAAAAACTGCGTGTTTAATTTTGATAATGATAATAGACCTGCCATCACCATAATTATCATCAGTAAATTAGCAGCGACTTTATGTTGAGCAAATATCCCAATAAAATCGCGAGTCTGATTATTCACTTAAGGCCTCAACTCTTAGGCCTGTAATAGCATTCGGTAACTGCGTACTAACCAGCACATCACCATTCTGAAGAGACTCACTACGAATCAGTAGCTTCTTTTCACCCTGATGATTTTCAAATTCACCAACACGCTGAATATCAACGGCTTTCATGTAACCCTGCTCAATAATATAAACATGGTTTAAACCATATAAGGCATTAGATGGGATAGCGACAACATCATCTTGAGCAGAAAGTGAAAGTTTAAGTGCTACAAAGCTGCCCAAAACTGGGGGAGTTTGATTATCGTCAAAACGAAATAAGCCATCAAGACCTCCACTGTCTAATTGAACTTCTCCTGACAACCTTTTGAGCACGACTGTGAACGCATTACTTGTGTCTTGTGATGTTGCCTTTAAATTGAGACCTTGTTCCATCATGGTTCGAACTTGTTCGATATACCTGCCAGGAATCTGGGCTCTCACTTCTAAGTTATTAATGTCATAGATCGATAAAATGCTATCACCGTTACGGAGACGATCACCAGTGAAGACATTGAGTGCAGATATTCTGCCATCGAAGGGTGCGACAATTTTAGTGCGTTGCAGATCGAGCTCTGCTTGCTTAAGTAAAGATTCAGATTGATTCTTTCTTGCTTGGATCTGAGCCAGTCGTGAACTATGTTCAGCAATATCAAATTCCAGTCGCTTTAACGCCAGAATTTGTTGCTGTTTAGCCGCAATAGCATCATCTAAACTAGCCTGCGAGAGCAGCTTTGTTTGTTCTAATTTTTGGGAACGAGTAACAGCCTTCTCAGCCAGAACTAATAAGTCTTTTTGTTGTTTTAACAGTCCTTTATCACGCGAATAACGTTGTGCTTCATTATCAATTAATGCATTAATTTCATTAAGCTCAGCTTTACGTTGCTCAAGAAGTAATACTGCATCGGCCTCATCTAACTCTACTAACAACTGGCCTTTTTTGACGGTGTCGCCTTCAAGCACGTTTACTGCTGTGACATCAGCGACTAAGGCTGATTTTAGTGATGATTTTCGTGGTGTTTCAACTCGACCATAAAGTATGATTTCGGGGGAAATAGTTTGGAAATCAACATTAATAGTATCGACCTTCCACACTTTTTCGGGACGTTGGCTAACAGACTTTTCAGGCTTACTTTGCAGTAATAGTGCAAATACCATGATTGCTATGGCAACAATAACTATTGGAAAAAAAATCCGTTTGAACAAATTCCTGCCCCTAATGTAAATAAATCCTATGCTTGTAGCCTTGTAAGACCTTAGCGATTTCTTATAGTTCAGTAACGAGTCTCAAGCATAACAATTAACAATTTCAACTACAGTAAAGCTTATGAATTTTTATCACACGCTTGTAGATACTTAAACAATAAACGTGCAGATTTTGGTGGTTTACTCTGCTCCTGTTCTTTGTTTGCATTTCTAACTAATTGACGAACATGCTGCATATCAAAATCTACAAACTCATTGCGTAATGTAGCCATTACATTATTATCGCCAGCAAGTAATTGATCACGCCATAATTCTAATTGATGAAATTGCTTTATTTCACCATTATGAGCTTGGCGAATCTTATCTAGTTTAACTCTAATTTCATCATAATTTTCATGAATTAGGACTTTACCAATTGTGCCAACTTGTCTTTTCAATGCCCCTTTAGTCATACCATGCGCTTTGACGAGTGATTCATACAAGCGCTCTGATAAGTCTAATTTATCGAGATCACGCACAGGTAATTCAACTAATTCTTTACCGAGTTCTTTTAAAGCTAGTAACTCACGTTTGACTTGGGATTTACTAACTTCATCCTCAAACTCATCTTCGTAAGTACCTTTGCTTCCAAACTTTTCCATATTATTAACCTGAGTTTTATCGAATTAGTAAAAAGCTAGTTGCACTTTCAAGAAGCATTCTAGTTGTAAAACTACCAAAAAAGAAGCCGTGTAATTTACCGTGGCTAAATGCCCCCATCGTCGTTACATCAATCTCATTCTCTTGTTGGTATGATGTTAAAGTTTCAAGCACTTCACCCTGTAAGGCTCGAGTGCTGATAACACGATCAGACTTAGAAAACGTCATACTAGCTTCATCGATCAGGTTTTTTGCTTCTTCAATATCAGCTTTTACAGCTACGACGTGAATATCAACGGCTTCACTAATCACGTTACCTTCAGCAATAAATTTTAACGCTTTGACAGAGGTCGGACTGCCATTATAAGCAAGCATCATTTTCTTAGGTTGAGTGAAATTAGTCTTAACGATGAATACAGGTGTATGGATAGCACGAATAGCCGCTTCTAATTGAGAGCCTAGGCCTTGCTTTTCACCTTGGTGATCTTCCCCTTTTGCACCCAATACCACCAAAGATGCTTCAGCCTCTAAATCTGCCAGAGCTTCAGGTAGTGTACCGTGACGTTGCTTAGTAGAAACAGCAGTTAACCCTGCCTGCTCAGCTTGCTGCTTAGCATCATCGAGAATAACTTTACCTTCAGAAAGTCTTTTTTTACTTTGCAAACGTTCTTCATCAGACAACTCGTCAAGTAACTGTTCTTTCATATTAGGCGTTAAATTGCCTTCTCTATGGACATGTTCACTTTGGTGAGAATGTTCAATAGTGTGTAGAAACATCAAAGTAGACTGACTGCTTTGTGCTAACCAAATAGCATGCTCAACAACAGAATGGCCTAATTCTGAACCATCAATACAAGCAACGATCATTTTTGTAGTCATTATTAATGCCCCCCCATGATTTTCTCAATTTGGTCAGGTTTATCATGAACAGCAAACTTATCAAGTAATGTTT
>NODE-175-length-23110-cov-7.02824_pt1 | contig 23110 bp, 18 predicted proteins | sample MGYA00139097_ERZ477577 | MGnify/ENA metagenome assembly ERZ477577
AACGAAATTTTGAAAGCCAATTTTGGCATCCATTTTTTGGCACCCATTTTTTGGCACCCATTGCTAGAGTTTTATAATGATCCCTGCCCCCCTGCCGCCGGTTCCGAATACCATAAGAGACGAATATGGAGCTCTGGTTTTAGATCTTGACCGCCTTATTGTCACCTTGAGCCAACGCTTGCGAAGCTTCATCAACTGCGCCCCCGGCTGCTCGTCCTGCTGCCGTAAATTTACCGTTTTGCCATTGGAAGCCGCACTTATCGCCGGGTCGCCAAGACCTTCTGTTCGTTCAATCGGCGGTGAAGAGCAGTGCCCTCTGCTGGACGATAACCGTTGCACGATCTACCAGCAGCGACCACTCATTTGCCGCACCCAGGGACTGCCGATCGGCTATGTCGATGAAACAAACGAGCAGATCGAGGTGTCAGCCTGCCCCCTGAATTTTTCAGAAGATCATCCATTTGAATATGATGACCTGCTTCTGCTCGATCCTTTCAATTTTAGACTGGCCGCCCTCAACCGCTCCTACAGCCAGAAAGCAGGGATCGCTGCCGATCTCAGACTGCCGCTGGAATGAGCCGCCGACCTCGTCAATCATCCGCTCTAAAAAGCCCCTCTCCAAAACTCTTTAGGGCCGCATAGACCAGTAAAGGGACGGATGCGATGGAGAAGATGATCAGCCAGGGCCAGCGCTCGTGAAGGAAATGTTTTAGTCCTAAAAACAGGCCGACCAGGGCCAGGCAGAAGAGGCTCAGATACCAGCAGATCCTGATCCCCCTGAAGGGAGGAGGGGGAGAGAGCTCAGCCAGTCGGTAGGCTCCGCTCTGATCACCGCCTGTCACCTTTATACCGTAAAAGAACAGCAGGTGAATCAAGGCCCAGCCGCCAAAGATCGAAAAGGTTACATCGGTGGGCCAATGGGCCCGGGTCATGATCCGGGCAATGGCCATGGTCAGTCCAAAGGCGATCGTGAACAGGAACAGCGCTGCCCCCAGACGTCGATAGCGTTTATCGTAAAGACTGAAAGACAATACATAGACGAGTCCCATCAAAGTAATGGCCGAGGCGGTGTGGCCACTTGGAAAACTTGCTCGATAGGTCCCTTCGTCGAGGAAATATGGTCCCACTTCCCACCATTCGTTAAATGGCCTTGTTCCCCAGAAATATTTCTTGGGCCGCGGCCGTGCCATGGTCCATTTCAGCAATTTGACCATCAAGGTTGAACAACAGAAGGTCGCAACCACCAGAAACTCGAGCCGAAGACGATTGCGACGCAGCCAGTCCGCCCAACCTGATCTGGCCCTCAGCCTGGCCTGCAGGTTGTTGAGCGCTGGCCTTGTACTGCAGTCCGCATCTATTAGGCTTGAACAGAGATAGAGCAGCAGACATGCGGCGCTGAAGAAGACGATCAGATCTCCGCCGCCAAACATCTCGAGCTCGAACATGGAATCGGACATCAGGTCGACAAACCACTGACTTTTATGTCCGTAGAGCCATGTTGTCAGAGCGATGTCGTACGGGGTGACAAGCGCCATGCAGACAGCTCCGATCGCTATAACGGCACAAAGTAGTAGAAATTTGACCATTGACGTATCAGGGAAATCCGGGGTAGCCTTCAAATATTTTGTCTTTTAGAACAGGCACCATTAACTGCTTCCAACTAGCGTATTCTCTGCTTCACTGCAACCAAAAAGATGACTCGCAAGGTCGGATCGTCAGCTGCCACCACAGGTGCAATGGGGGGAGGCCAGACCCAAAGGTAGAGTTAATCTCTTGCGCTTCAATTCGTATTTTAATACTTTCTGATCAATTACAAGGTTTATCCTGTCCCGAGTTTCTTCCGGCAACCCCAAAAGGAGCCCTTTGATCACCATAGTCATCCCCTGTTTCAACGAGGCCCATCGGCTGAGTTATGGCCCGTTTGTCTCATTTCTGGACGATGTTTCGGATCTGTGCTTCCTGTTTGTCGATGACGGCTCCACCGATCACACCGCTGAGAAACTCGAGAAGATAAGCTCACTGACCGGATCGAAAAGCTCTGTTTTGAAATTTTCTGAAAACCAGGGCAAGGCTGAGGCGGTAAGGCAGGGCATCCTCAGAGCATTGCCAAAAGAGGTCAGCCATGTCGGCTATTGGGATGGAGATCTTGCCACCCCATTGTCGGAAATCCCGACTTTCATCAATTTCAGCACCGACCCTGCACGGAAAATGATTTTCGGCTCAAGAATCCAACGGCTGGGCGCCGATATCAAGCGCCATTGGTATCGTCACTACCCCGGTCGAATCATTGCCTTCTGGATCAACGCAATCTTAAAACTGCCGGTCCATGATACCCAGTGTGGAGCCAAACTGATCGACGCCAATCTGGCCCGCCAGATCTTTGCCGAGCCGTTCATTTCCTCCTGGCTATTCGATGTTGAGCTGTTTGCCAGAATCATAGCACTGTACGGCAGACAACAGGCCTCACAAATGATCTATGAAATACCGCTGCAGCGCTGGACCGATGTAGGTGATTCCAAGATATCTGCTGGTTATCTTCCCAAGATTCCGGTCGAGCTCTCTAAAATTTACTGGAAATATCGAAAAGAACTGCATTGAAACCGACCATGAACAGAGTACTCACGATTGTCTACCCGGCGGCTCTGCTGCTTGTGTTTTCGCTGCTGTTTTTCACCTCGCTGCACAAACCCGAGGTCATCGACTATGACGAAGGCGTCTACGCCGAGGTCTCACGTGCAATGTTCGAGCGGCAGGAGTTCATCATCCCTGAACTCAACGGCGAGGGCTTCTTCGAAAAGCCGCCCATGCTTTACTGGGCTCAGATGCTTGGCTACAAGATATTCGGTGTCAATCCCATGGGAGCGAGGATCTTCAATGGCGTTGCGGCACTTCTCACACTGCTGGTATTTTATTTCGGATCAGCCCATCCTTTGGGAAAACGCAGTGCCTTTCAGGCGACGCTGCTGTTGGGCAGCTCAGTAATTTTTCTCTACCTGGCCCGGGTGGCCATGACCGACATGTTCCTGACCTTCTTTCTGGTCAGCTGTCTGATATTCTCCTGGCACGGTGTTGAGCGTTTCCTGGTAGACAAAGACGGTGCCCCGCTTTTCTGGCTAGGCTGCCTGGCTGCAGGCCTGGCCATGTTGAGCAAGGGCGCGATCGGTGCCCTGTTTCCAATTTTGACCGCACTCATCTATCTGATCTCCATTGGCAAGCCCACACTGCTATTCAGAAGAAACTGGTTGTTGCCCGGCGCCGCCATCCTGATTCTCTCGGGATTTTCCTGGTATCTGCTGCTCGGCTTTTTTCATCCGGATGGCTTCGGGTTCATGAAGGAGCTTTTTCTTAAACATCATGTCGGCAGGTTCTCCAACGCCATGGAAGGCCACAGCGGACCGATATTTTACTATCTGGTCATTCTGTTCGTCGGTTTTATGCCGTGGTTCGGCTATCTGCTGCTTGCCTTGCTCCGCTTACCACTGACCACCAAGGGGGACCCTTCGCTCCGTTATCTGAGATTGTTCACCATATTCTCTCTCATCGTCCTGATATTTTTCTCGGTTGCCGCCACCAAGCTACCCAACTACATTCTGCCGGTTCTGCCCGGCTTTGCCCTGCTGGTCACTCAGTTCTTCGAAAAACAGACCCAAAAGGATCAGCCCAGCGGACCCGCTGGCTTCAGCTGGCGTCTGGCCGCCTGGCTCGGGGCACTCCCCGCCTTTGCGCTGGGCTTGATCTGCCTGATGCTGCCTCTTCTTTTTCCGTATCTTGCGGAACTCCTCGGTGAGGACGCCTACAAGGTGCCGGCCCTTTTCGAGCCAGTTAAATTCGGTTTTACCCCCTATCTTGCCGGGCTGCTGTTCATCGTCTCCGCCTTTCTGGTCCTGCGCACAAGCAACTATGTTCCCGCTAAACACTTCGAGTCCCTCCTCCTTTGTGCCTTCATCAACGGCGCCGCCCTCTTTTTCCTCATCATCCCCCTCTACGACCGATTGCTGGACGCCCCGCTGGCCCGGCTGGCCGAAGAGGCGGCCCGCCACACCCCACCACAGGGCAGGATCGTCATGTACGAGATCGACGACCGTCCAAGCGTCAACTTTGTATCGGGCCGGCAGACCATCGATCATGACCGGCGCGACTGGTCGGACCTGAGCAAACTTTTTGCTGGCGACGACATCGAAGTAGGTCTGACCACCGCTTTCTATTTCGAAAGACTGCAGAATCTAGGGCTGAATCCGTTAGAGCTGGCACGAGACGGTGGATTTGTCCTTTTCCACTTGCCATCGCGAGAGACTCCACAACCCTCAAATTAGTCATCCGCATCGGTACTGCTCCAGGGATGAAGGCAATCTTGACACTCCCCCCTTTTTTTGTATAATATTCTACAAAGACCAGAGGAAACCGAATGATAGACGGAATAGATCTCCATATTTTGAATATAATTCAAAACGATGGGAGGATCTCCAATGCCAAACTCGCCCGGCGACTGCAGATGGCTCCCTCGGGTGTGCTTGAGCGAGTGCGCAAGCTTGAACAAAAAGGCATCCTCGAAGGCTATGAAGTACGTCTCAACCCTGCCAAACTCGGCCTGACCGTCACTGCTTTCATCCATATACTGACATCCGATAGTGTTGGTAGCACAAGCGTCGGCGAGAAGCTGGCAGAATTTCCTGAAATCCAAGAGGTCCACTGGATTGCCGGCGATTACAACTATCTTGTCAAGACCAAACTGAAGGATGCCTCAGACCTCCGGGCTCTGCTCAAAAAATGCGGGCAGATCGAAGGCTTGAGTGATACCAGAACCACCCTGGTCCTGGAAACCGTCAAGGAAAGCCAGGCCATTCCCGTAGAGCAACTGACCCGCCACCTGAACCGCGGCGGTGGCTAATCGCTTTCACTTAGAGAGGAGACCATGAGTAAGAACCACCTAGATACCCGCATTGGTGAAAAGAGCAGGGAATTCATGCTCAGCATCAAGGGCGAGGCCCCCTCGGTATTCAACAAGAATTTCTGGACCGGAAAAGTGATGGACTGGTGTATGCGCAATGAGCAGTTCAAGGTCCAGATGTTTCGCTTTGTCGATGTTCTGCCCTACCTCAACACCTCATCCTCTTTGACCAGGCATATCAAGGAGTACTTCACAGCCGATAGCGATGAGATTCCATCGATACTAAAATGGGGCGCCAAGAGCGCCGGTATCGGCGGCAGCCTGACAGGAGCCATTCTCGGACGCACGATACGGGCCAATATCGAAAAAATGGCCCGCTCCTTCATCATCGGTGAAACCACCAAAGAGGCGGTAAAATCGATCCATAAACTGCGCCGGGACGGATTTGCCTTTACCGTCGACATCCTTGGCGAAGCAACGGTGAATGAAGCCGAGGCAGACGCCTACATGCAGCAATACCTTGAGCTGTTCGATGCTCTGGAAGCGGCTCGATTTTCCTGGCATCCACTGGGAGGGGAAGGTGACAAGGACTGGGGCTATGCCCCGCTGATCAATGTCTCGGTGAAACCGTCAGCTCTGTTCTCTCAGGCAGACCCGAAAGATTTCGAAGGCTCGGTGCGGGGCATCATGGCACGCCTGGCGCCCATCTACAGGCGGGTAAAAGAACTCGATGGGTTCATGTGCATCGACATGGAATCATATCACCATAAGAACATAACCCTGGAGCTCTACCGCAGACTGAGGTCCGATCCTGAATTCAAAGATTATCCCGGTCTGCGCCTGGCCCTGCAGTCCTATCTCAGAGATACCGACCAGGATCTTGCGGAACTGCTCGACTGGGCCCGCTCACACGAGCTGCCTATTTCCATTCGTCTGGTTAAGGGAGCCTATTGGGATTATGAAACGGTGATCGCCCGCCAGAACGGCTGGGAAATACCGGTATACACCGTGAAGGCCGAGAGCGATGCCGCCTTCGAGCGACATACCCGGCTGATCCTTGAAAATCACGATATCTGCTCTTACGCCTGCGGCTCCCACAACATCCGGTCTGTAGCCGCTGCCCTGGAAATGGCCCGGCAGATCGGAGTCCCCGAAGACCGTTATGAATTCCAGGTCCTCTACGGGATGGCTGAGCCTGTCCGTAAAGGCTTGCTCAAGGTTGCCAAACGGGTTCGTCTCTACGCTCCCTACGGCGATCTGCTGCCGGGCATGGCCTATCTGGTCAGAAGGCTTCTGGAAAACACCGCCAACGAGTCCTTTCTGCGTCAGACCTTCGTTGAAGAAGCCGATATTGAGGCACTGGTTGAGAATCCACTCGACACGCTTGAAAAACTGGTCCCGGAAGCGGCCGCCCCTGCAGACGCCGTCTCGATTCCGCCATTTCTCAACGAGCCGATGGCCGATTTTACCAGAGCCGAAGTCCGAGACAAATTCGAATCAGCTCTGAGCGGGATCAGAACAAAACTGGGACGACTCTACCCACTTTATATTGGTGGCAAAGAGGTGAGAACCGACGATACGCTCGAGTCAGTGAACCCGGCAGAACCGACCGAGGTAATTGGCACCATCTGTCAAGCCGGCACCCCCGAAGTCGATCAGGCCATTGAGGCGGCACGAAAAGCTCAGATCTCCTGGGCTGCGCTTGCGGGCTCGGAGCGGGCCGGCTACCTTTTCAAGGCAGCCGATATTGCCCGCCGGCGCATCTATGAACTGTGCGCCTGGCAGATCCTGGAAGTCGGTAAACAATGGGATCAAGCCTACGCCGACGTGGCCGAGGCCATCGATTTTCTCGAATATTACGGCCGTGAAATGATCAGGCTTGACTCGCCCCGGCGGATGGGCCGTGCGCCTGGTGAAGACAACCGGCTCTCCTATCAGGCCAAGGGAATCGCAGCGGTAATTGCGCCCTGGAACTTCCCCCTGGCCATAAGCTGCGGCATGTCGGCCGCCGCCATCGTCGCTGGCAACCCGGTGCTGTTCAAGCCTGCCGGTTCGGCCTCGGTGGTCGGCAACACATTACAGGAGATTTTTCTCGAAGCTGGGCTGCCGGACGGCGTCTTCAACTATCTGCCGGGCAGAGGGGCGGTGATCGGCGACTATCTGGTAGAACACCCCGATATTGCCATGATCGCCTTTACCGGTTCGATGGAAACCGGACACAGGATCCTGGCCAGAGCCTCGAAGGTAGGAGATGATCAACCGCAGATCAAGCGGGTCATCGCTGAACTGGGGGGCAAGAACGGTATCATCATAGACGATGATGCTGATCTGGACGAAGCGGTCGGACAGGTGATCTACTCGGCCTTCGGTTTCCAGGGACAGAAGTGTTCGGCCTGCTCCCGGGTCATTGTCGTCGAGCCGATCTACGAACGTTTTATCAACCGTCTGGTTGAAGCGGCTCGATCAATTGCCATCGGTCCGGCAGAGAACCCGGCCTATTTTATGGGACCGGTAGTTGATGCGGCGGCTTACAAAAATAACGTTGCCTATGTCGATATTGCCAAACGGGAAGGCCGTCTTCTGCTCAGTCGCGACGTACCCGATACTGGTTACTACGTTCCGCTTACCATCGTTGAAGGCATTACGCCGGAGCACCGCATCGCCCAGGAGGAGATCTTTGGACCGGTGCTGGCAGTGATGAAAGTGAAAGACTTTGACCAGGCCCTGGAGTGGGCCAACGCTACCCGGTTTGCGCTCACCGGAAGCGTATTTTCACGAAGCCCTGAGCATCTCGATCGAGCCCGAAAAACATTTAATGTGGGCAACCTCTATCTCAATCGAGGTTCCACGGGCGCCCTGGTTGAACGGCACCCCTTCGGCGGATTCAAGATGTCCGGCGTCGGCTCAAAGGCCGGTGGACCGGATTACCTGCTCCAGTTCATGGACCCGAAACTGGTCTCGGAAAATACCATGCGGAGGGGGTTTGCACCTATTCAGGACGATGATGACTGGATAGATTAGGCGACGGTGATCGTCAAGACCACTGCATCCTTGATGGTATTGGCCACGATACAGCCGCGCTCGGCGATGAGCGACAATTTCTCGAGCTCCTGCCGATCCGGACCATCGGCGGAAACCACCATTTCGATCTCGGTGAACCGTGGTGGAGTTCCTTCGAGCTGGGCGGTGATCGCCACCCTGAAATCAGTCGCCGTCGATTCACGGACTTTGGCCGCGGCCAGCAGGTTGCTCATAAAGCACCCCCCCAGGCCCACCAGAAAAAGCTCCCCCCCCATCGCTCCTGCATCTTCACCGCCTTTGGATTGCGGTCGGTCGCAGAGAACGGTGTGATTCCGCGCCTGCCCCCTCGAAGTTGACCCCGAGGCCTGCTCCACGCTCACCTTTATTTCCATTTGGGTAATCCGTCGTCGCGAAGGTTATTCTTCATTCTCATCTTCTGCCGACCAGTCGCAGGGCAGCATTTTGAAGGTCCCGGCTTCAATCGGCTCTATAAACTTGACGTGAGCACTGTAATCATTGTGGAGATGATAGCTGACTTTGGTGATCTGACCCTTCAGGTGCAGAGGAGTTTCTTCTTGGCCATCCAAAACCAGAGACAGATCAACCTCTGCAGCCAGCAGCGCTCGAGCCGCTTCCTGTCTGGAACATTTTATATCGAAACAGAGCCCTGACTGGGAGATATCAGACAATGCTCCCTTGAAACGGTTGTCACCGGGGCTGCCGTCTTTTTGCAGCACCACCGCAGCAGCAACACCTGAAATCGGATACCTTTTTGTGGTTCGCCTGTCGAGTTCACTGCTGGCTATCGCTTCAGCGCTTCTTCCATGTTTTCGACAAAATTCAGCCACTTTCTCAGACAGACCGGGGTGATCTTTCTGCCACTGCTCCGCCGCTCCACGGGTCAGACTGAAGAGCTTGGTTTCGGCTTGGGTCGCCGCCGAAAGAGGACAAAGAGAAATCTCGAAAAAGCTTGACTCACCGACCAGATCTCCACGCCCAAGCTGGGCGACTACGATATTTTTGCCTTCTTTGCGATAGAACAGGACCACTTTGCCACTGTCGAGGAAAAAAAGCCTGTTGCTGATCTTACCCTGGACCTGCAGCAGCTTGTTGGTTTCGATCAGGGCCGGTTCCATACTGTAGAACAGACCGTTGGCCTCTTCTTCGGTGAGATCCTCATAAAGGTTGTCCCAGACAGCCAGATGATCCCTGTCCAGCAGCTTGGTCTTCTGTTGTTCGATTATTTCTCCGGTCGAGACAATCAGCTTCAGATTCATCTGATCGTTTTTCATCAGCTGTGCCCGAAGGGTTTCAGCCTCTCTGAAGTTCCCAGCCAGGGCTGCCTTTTTAATTGCGGCCGCCAGATCCTCGCTGCTATTAGTATCACTTCCCGGGCCAGACTCAACCGGGTTGATGTCTTCTCTAGACATGGCCTGCTCCTCGGACCACACGTGGTTATGGTTCCTAATCAACTTTTGTCATTATTGCATAAAATCCTGAAATATGTCAAAAACTCAGAAAATCTTCTTATCCCATACTGGTACTATGATCGTTATCATAAACTCCGCCAAAACCCAGAATTACGCTCCATTGAATGACCTGCCGGTGTCGCAGCCTTCGCTGCTTGACAAAACCCGTGATCTCGTCAGCCGTTGCCAACAAATGAGCAGGGAAGAGATAAGAGCAGTCATGAAGGTCAGCGAGAAAATTGCCGACACCACGTTCTCAAGATTCCAGGACTTTATCTTCCCTCATCATGAGACCTCTTCCAGCCCTGTTCTTTCCACCTTTGCGGGCGACATCTTCTCTGAGATCCGTTACCATAATTATACTCGGGAGGAATTTCTCTATGCCCATGAGCGGCTCAGGATACTTTCCGGACTCTACGGCATTCTGCGCCCTCTCGATCTAATGCAGCTCTACCGTCTTGAAATGGGTTACAAAATGAAGATCGGGGAGGCAGCTAACCTCTATGATTTCTGGTCTGAGGCGGTTACCACTCAATTGAATCAGGATTTGCAGAGCACAGGCAGCTCAATCATCTTGAATTGTGCATCAAAAGAGTATTCCCGCACCGTTCTCCCCCGCCATCTGGACGGCACGATATTGACCCTGACTTTCAAACAAAAAAAGAACGGCAGCGTCAGATCTATTGCCATTTATGCCAAACGGGCCCGGGGTATGTTCGTTGACTGGTTTATCACCAGGCGCATTGCCTCCCGCCGTCAGCTCAAGGAATTCGACCGGAGCGGTTATCATTTTGTTGAGGAGTTATCAAGCGAAACCGAACTGGTGTTTATCACCGACCTTGATTCGTGATCAATTCAAATAATTACCGAACTCAGCCTGGACGCGGGAAAATTTAATCGCAAAACCCAGCCCTTCAAACTTTTCGGTAATCCTTTTCATGGTATTGACTCCAACCACGAGACCGTCCCCGGTGATCAGCGGGCCACCCGAATTTCCTGGATAGATCTCGGCGTTGGTCTGAACGAAATCGCCCCTGCTGTTGGAAACAACGCCAGAAGTAACCGTATTGTTGAGTTTTAGTGGTGAACCGATGGCATAGACATCCTGGCCCAGTTTGAGCTCATCGTCATTCTGGTGACGCAGATAGGGGGTTTTATAACCATCGAGTTTCAATAGGGCGAGATCGTAGTTTTCACTAACCCTGTAGAATATCGCCGACTCTCGACGTCCATCTGCCAGTACCACCTCAAACCTGGTCTGGGCTGCAAGTTTCTGGGAGCTCTGATTATAATCTCGCTGGTTGCGCTTGAACTCCGTCAGCGCCTTCTGGTAGGTTTGCCTTCTGCTTGTATAATCCGAGTACCACTGGTTTAAATTGCGCTCACGCTGGTTGAGATCTGATTCGACCTCGGCCTTCTGATTTGGGTCAATACGGTTCTGGCTATCCGCCACTGCCTGACTGAAACGTTTTTTGTAGTCGTCTAGTTCCTTCTTGTAATTATCAAGCCGGACTTTTTCCTGATCCAGGCTGCTCTGCAGTTTCTGTAGACGCTGTGCCGATTCATTCATCTTCCCCCTGATCTTCTGATCGGTCGTCCGGCTGCCCCGAACCACATGGCGGTTGGTGACGATCAGGCCGTCATCGCTGACAAAGAATCCCGATCCGTAACCGGCCTCGGTGACGATGGTAACCACTGCAAGATTGGCGGTCTCAATAGGAGTTGACGGGTCGAGTGTTGTGTTGAGGACCTGAATCAGATCATTGCCCTCTGGTGTACCCCGGACGCCGCCATTCTCAGAGTCTTTGACACTGATGTCCGTGGGTTCTGGCAACCGCTTGTACTGGATTTTCTCGACCTCGGAAAGGTCGATGGTGATCGTGCCGCCGAATTGCTGATAACTCAGCCGGGGACCTTCTCTGGTGATCGAATCGGTATGGATGATTCTGCCATCCTTGAGGTGCAGTTCATGGGGTGCTGCGGACATCGGCACAGCCAGGAGCAGCAGAACGATGCTCAGGGCAACAAGTCGTTTCATTTATGGTGCCACCAATTCCCTTAAATCGTTGCAATCAGAAGCCGCAGACAGCGAGCAAGGAATAGAACAACAAGACTGCTGCAGCAACAGGTCTACACCAGTATAGCACAGTTGCGCTCAGAGCTTAAAGGATACCCACAAGAGGTCCAGCACTATCAAAGCAGGTATTTGATTAGCACGAAGCCACCGATCAGAAGGATCATGAAAACGATGGAAATAATATTGAAATATCTGTCAATAAACCCTTTCACCGGGGCCCCAAATTTCCAGATAAAGGCGGCAACGAGGAAGAAACGGGCCGAACGTGAGATCAAAGAGGCCACCACAAAAGTTATGAAATTTATCTCAAAGGCGCCTGCGGTGATAGTGAACAATTTGTAGGGCAAAGGTGTAAAGCCGGCCGCTCCCACCGCCCAGGCGTCATATTTCTGGTAAAGATCCTGGACACTCATATATTTGTCTTCTAGTCCGTACCAGCCAATTATCTGTTGTCCCAGCGACTCCATGAACCAGAAACCAAGCCCGTAGCCCAACATCCCGCCAAGTACGGAGCCGGCCGCACAAATCGCTGCGTATTTGAAGGCGCGGGTGGGAGCCGATATGCACATGGCAATGAGAAAAACATCCGGCGGTATTGGGAAAAAAGATGACTCAACAAAGGCAATGATGAACAGGGTCCAGGCCCCGTAGGGCCCGGCGATCCATTCCATGCAATAGTCATAGAGCCGCTTCAGCGGGCCACCGGCCGTATCCGTAACGCTATTTCCAGCCATGCTCACCAACCAAGTCGACGAATCGCACTTTCTCTAGCTCCCGTACCTGCACTTCATCTTCTCCTTTCTCAAGCACTTGCAGTGCCTGCAGATGCTGGTCTCCAACCGGGATCACCAGCCGTCCTCCATCACCAAGTTGTTCGACCAGAGGCTCAGGTATCTCCGGCCCCCCGGCTGTAACGATGATCGCATCATAAGGACCGTGCTCGGGCCAACCCAGAGTACCGTCATCCAATTTGGCGATGATATTAAAATATCTGAGCTGATCGAATACCCTTCGCGACCCGGCCAGCAGCACATTTATCCGCTCCACCGTGTAGACCTGACTGCAGAGTCGGGAAAGAACCGCTGCCTGATACCCAGAGCCGGTGCCTATCTCAAGTACCCGTTCAGACCCGGTAAGCCCCAGCGCCTCGGTCATCAAGGCAACAATATAAGGTTGGGAGATTGTCTGGCCTGCTGAAATTGGCAGGGGGAAATCACCGTAGGCGCGGGATTGCAGAGCATCATCCACAAAACAATGCCTGGGCACCTCCCGCATGGCATCAATTACCCGCGGGTCTGAAATTCCCCGCGGAATAAGCTGTTCCTGCACCATTCGGTCTCGAATGGTCGCGAATCTGTCGTTCACTGCGCTTGCTCTTGTCCGGGCTTGCCGCCGTCCTGCTCGAACTCGCCGGACTCTGAGGCGTTGTACTGGATATCGGAGACAGTCTCACCGTCAAAAATAACGATGATTCGACTGACGCTCTTGGGGCCAAACCATTTCCCCACGTAAAATGTTCGCTGCACGGCGCTAAGCTGTTCTTCGTAATAGAGCCAGCGCTCCAGCTCCGATCCGTTTTCCTGCCGTTCATCGGGGTCGCCGAGATAGGTCAAGACATCGGTTTTGGTCGACCTCCCGGGAGTGATCAGGCTGGCATCGGAAGCCAGATGCCTGACCGGCTGGTGGACACAGCCTGACAACAACAGCGCTGCCAGACAGAACAGGACAATACTCTTTGCTACCGCCATAGACGATCTCCGGGAAATTCCTCTGGCCGCACTTTTTGCGCGGAAGTCAAGCCGTGGGGCTGTACCCTGCGGACCGACAGCCCGAGGCTCAGTGAGCTGATCTGCAAATACACACGCTCTATAGCCTGTAGCAGCGCATTTTTCAACTCTAATATGAGTTGGCGCGGAAGATGGAAAAGCGCCGATTATCCCTTTGCTACAAGGAGATATCTCGGCGCTTCAGGTGGCTTGAGACCTGTTGATCTCAGTCGACGGCCTTCTGCAGGATCCGGTAATTGCGCTCAACCATTTCCTGAGGATCCACACTCAGACCGGCTTGAATCATGGCGTTGTCGTAAATCTGTAAAGCAACCTCTGCAGCAAACATTTCATCTGAGTCAATCAACTCTGCCAGCCTGCAAATCAGCGTATTAGCAGTATTGATCTCCAGATTTTTCTTGGAAATTTCCCCGGTCAAACCTTTTTCCATCCGTCCGACGGCCATGACCCGCTCCATCGATGAAGTCATATACCCATCGGGATTGACGATCATTGCCGGGGACTCGACCAGCCGGGATGATATTGACACGTCGGCTACTTTTTCGTTCAAGGTCTTCTTGAGCCAGCTTATCAGTTCTTCACTCTTTTTATCATCAAGCTGCTGAGCACTTTTTTCCTGCTCCTCCTCTTTGGATTCGCTTTTATCTTCAAGGGATAGATCGGCCCGGTCGGCCGAAACGAACTTCTTGCCCTCGTACTCAGCGAGATGACTGAGCACGAAATCGTCAATGGGCTCAGTGGTATAGATGATTTCTATGTCCTTCTTCCTGAACATCTCCACATAGGGGCCAGCTTCGATGGCCGCCCGACTGGAACCGTTTATGTAGTAGATTTCCTCCTGGTCGGGACTCATGCGAAGGAGATACTCGTCAAGACCGACAGGCGTCGATTCTTTCGATTTTGATGACTCAAAACGCAGCAATTTACCAAGCTCGGTTCGATACTCGAAATCACTCGCCACCCCCTCTTTCAGGTAGATGCCGAAGGTCTCCCAGAATTTCAGGTAAGCCTCCTCGTCCTTTTTGGCCTCTTCGGCCAGAAATTTAAGGAACCTTTTGGTAAGCACCCTCCTGATCTTGGCTACCAGAGCATTGTCCTGCAATGCCTGCCGGGAGATATTGAGCGGCAGATCCTCACTGTCGACGACACCTTTGAGAAACCTGAGCCACTCGGGCAGAATCGATTCCGAGTGCTGGTCGATGAGAATCCGCTGGCAATAGAGATTGACCCCCGGACTGACCCGGCCGAACCCCATGATTTCGAAGTTTTCCTTGGGTACGAACAACAGGGAATTAATAGACAGCGGTGCATCGGTGGAAAAATGAAGCCGGTAGAGAGGATCATCGGCTGCATTGGCAATGAACTTGTAGAACTCGAGGTACTCATCGTCACTGATTTCCGATTTGTTCCTGGCCCACAGAGCTTGAACGGTATTGACCGTATCTCCTTCCAGTTTGATGGGGAACGGGACGAAGGAGGAATACTGCTTGATGATCGATTCCACTTTCCACTTTTTGGCATAATCCTCGCAGCCTTCCTTGAGTGAGATGATTATTTTCGTGCCTCGATGAAGTCCCGGACACTCGCTGATTTCAAACGAACCGGTGCCGTCGGAAACCCATTCATGCCCTTCCGTGCCATCCCAGGAGCGACTCTGCACACGCACCTTGGACCCTGCCATAAACGCCGAGTAAAATCCGACCCCGAACTGACCGATGAGGCTGACGTCCTTACGAGCCGCCTCAGCCAGGTCGGCCAGAAAACTGTTGGAACCAGAGTGGGCTATGGTTCCGAGGTTGGCGACGAGTTCTTCACCGGTCATACCTATGCCGGTGTCGGTTATGGTCAGTTCCTTGTTCTCCTCATCGAGGTCTATGCTGATCTCCAGCGGTACATGGGAATCGAAGAGATCTTCCTGGTCCCTGGTGAGACTTTCGTGACGATACTTTTCCAGAGCGTCTGCCCCATTTGATATCAGCTCTCGAATGAACACATTGCGCTCGGTGTAGAGCGAATTGATGACGATATCGAGTAGCTTTTTTGTTTCCGCCTGAAATTCGTGGGTTGTTGCTTTGCTCATATTCACCTCTTATTGTACCTACATAACATTACCCGGGTTCCGGCCACCTCGGCTCCACCCGAAATTTTATCCAAAGTCGGCCAACATTTTAACCATGTATGAATCGCTGTCAACCACCGGTTTGAAAGGTTTTGAACCTCATTCATCTAGATCTTTTCGGAGACTCAACAAGTGAAGATTCTGGCGGTGGGCGACATCCACATGGCTGGCCATTGTTTGGACCGGCTGAGCCCGGCCGGGCAGGCAGATGTCCTCCTTTTAAATGGAGATTTAACCAATTTCGGCAGTGCGGCCGACGCTGACCAGGTAGTGCAACATGCCCGAGCGGTAAGTCCTTGTGTTCTGGCCCAGTTTGGCAACCTCGATCGTCCCGAAGTGAATGACTACCTTGAAGCCGCCGGCCTCAACCTGCATAGGCAGGCGAGACTGATCAACGATCAGATATGTGTGATCGGGGTCGGAGGGTCCAACCCGACACCATTTTCGACACCATCTGAATTTTCAGAGAAGCGACTTCTCGAGTTCACCAAAAGCGGCTATGATCATGCCCGGTCCCTGCTCGAAACCTCAACAGCGGTTGCAAAAAATAAAATTCCTCTTATTCTGGTCAGCCACACGCCTCCAATCGGCACCAGAGTCGACCGTCTGCACAACGGTACTTCGGTCGGCTCGCAGGCGATCAGAAAATTCATCGAGGACAGCCAGCCCGATCTTTGCGTCTGCGGCCACATCCACGAAGCTGCCGGCTCTGATTATATCGGCCGGACCGCTATCTACAACCCGGGTGCACTGATCAATGGCGGCTGGCTGGAAATCGATATCGTAAACTCGGAGCTTCGAGCCACACTACATGACTCATTTTAAAGATACCATCATCATCGGCGCCGGCCTTACCGGGCTGGTCATTGGCCATAAGATCAACAAGCGTCATCCGGAACACCAAGTTCTTTTACTCGAAAAATCGGCCTCTACCGGCGGCGTTATCAGCTCATTCAGCGAGAGCGGCTATTTGGCCGAATACGGCCCACACGGCTTTCTGGACAATTGTGCGGAAAGTAGAGAACTGCTCGAGGAAACCGGCCTTGAAGCCGAATGTGTCCGGGCCCCGCTGAAAACCTTTGTCCGTTATGTCTGCATCGATTCAAAATTGATGTTGATACCCCAGTCACCACTAAAAATCATCAAGGCACCACTGATCCCCTGGCCGGACAAACTCAGGGTCGTCAGTGAGTTATTCAAAAAACCTCTGTCAGGAGAACCAACCGTTGCCAAATGGGCGGAATATCGTTTTGGCAGCGCTTTGCTCCCCTATGTCGATGCGGTCTTCACCGGGACCTATGCGGGTGATTACAATGAGCTTAAAATAGATGCGGTGATGCCTGGTCTGCGCCAGATGGAAAAGGAGCACGGCTCGATTATCCGGGGGGCGATCGCCAAGGCCCGACAGGCTCGGAAATCCAGGGGCAAGGGACAGAAACTGCAAATGCCCTCAATGACCAGTTTTCCCGATGGAATGCAGCGGCTGCCCCAGCGCCTGACCGAGCTGCTGGGGCAGGAAAGAATCCGTCTCAATTGCGAGGTCACCACCATTCACCAAAGCCCTCAGGGAGAATGGCTGGTTGAAACGGCGCAGGAAACCTTTCGGGCTGCCAATCTGGTCCTGGCGCTTCCAGTCAATCAAAGCCTTAAACTTCTTAGCACACTCGCTGGCGAACCGCCTCTCAAAAAGATTCCAGAAGCCTGGATCGCCACCGTTGTATTTGGCTTCGACCAGGCTGCACTACCGCCCGGCTTCGGATACCTGAACCCGGAGCGGGAACAGCGCTTCACCCTGGGTACCTTGTTCTCCTCAAACATGTTCCCCAACCGGGCTCCAGACGGACACGTAGTCTTCGAGACACTGATCGGCGGCAGAAGGCATCCCGAGCGACTCGAACTTGACGATGAAACCCTCATAGAGCAGGCGCTGGCCGATGTCAAAGCGCTGATCGAGCTTCCGGACACACCCCTGTTCAGCAGAGTACTGCGCCCCTCTGGCGGTATTCCTCAACTGGAAAAAGGTTACAGTCGCCTGCTGCACTGGCGAAACGAGCTGGTCCATAAGAACCCCGGACTTTATGTCTGCGGCTTTGGCTGGGAGGGAATCGGTCTCAACGATATGATTAAGAGCGCCTGCCTGATAGGTGATACAATCCTCTCCAAGGAAGTACAAACCCAGGAGCAGGCAGAGGCAAAAAAGATCTATTTCTAGTCAGGATTGTGTCGATCAGAGTCGCTTCAGTTTGTCGCTGAGAAGCTTCAATTGTGAAGCGACTGAGGTATCACGCCTGTTCATGGTGCTGACCACTTTTACCGCATGCATGACGGTAGAGTGATCGCGGTTAAACAGCTTGCCTATGTCGGCAAGGGTCTCTTCCGTATGCTTGCGGCACAAGAACATGGCCACCTGGCGCGGAAAAGCGATGGCCCGTTTTCTTGATCTCGAACGCAGATCGTCAAGGCTAAGCTTGTATTGGGCCGAGACTAGTTCGCTGACAGCTCGGGAGGTCACCTCGGGGGTAGAGCCAGTGAGAAATTTTACCACCTCTTCCACCAGTTTCTCATCGACCTCATTGTTGTTGAGCGCGGCCCGGGCCCCGATGGCGATGATGGTCGACTCGATTCTACGGACATCGCCTTTTACATGCCTGGCCAGATAATCGATAAACACCTGAGAGAGCGCAATATTTTGCTGCTGGGCTTTCCCGCTGATGATCCGCCGTCGGGTTTCCAGGTCTGGTTTCTGAATCGAAGTGACAAGCCCGGAGGACATCCGGGAGATGAAATCATCGTCGATTCCCGTGAGTTCTCTCGGTGCTGTGTTGGCAGTCATGACGACCCGTTTGCCCGACTTGATCAGACAGTCAAGAACTTCGTTCAGCTCTTCTTGGGTCTTGTTCTTGCCGGTCAGGCTATGCATATCCTCCACCAGCAGAACATCACACTGTTCCTGGTATTTCCGTTTGAACCGGTCCATCGCGTTGGTCTTGATGTTCATGACCATTTCCGAGGCGAACTGCTGGGCAGTCAGATAATGGAGGCGGACCAGCGGCTGGGTCTCGAGGAGTTGATGGGCGATGGCATGGGTCAGATGGGTTTTGCCCAGTCCTGTGCTGCTGTTGATATACAGGCAGGGACCGATGGCGTCATCGAGCAGTGACATCGAGCGGCAGGCCGATTGGGCCAGGATATTGGACTGGCCGACCATGAAATCATCGAAGGTGTAGCGCGGATGAAGAGCGCGCACCGCCGATTTACCCTCCGGAACTGACGGTAATCGCATCTGAACCGGTTGAACATCGGCAGGCGACAGACCGCAGTCCCTGACCACAACCGTCTTTATCGAAGCATCAATCTCTCCGATTTTCCGGCTGATCAAATCGAGATAGTTTTGATTTACGTAAGCACCAAAATAGCGATCGGGGCAGGACAGCACGAGCTTCGAGTCATCCTTGCAGTGCAGATCGAGCGGTTCGATCCAGAGACTGTAAACCGACTCGGATAGTACATCCTGTAACGCTGTTTTCGCTTTTTCCCAGACCATCATCGCACAGAAATTTAATCAATAATCGCTATTTCAGGTCATTTAACCGGAAACGGATATGAAATCATTCAGAGCAGGACTAATCAAAACCCCACCTATCACAAATACACCAACAGGTATCGACATCAGATGTGCTTCTCTCCAAGAACACAACCAAGAAATAAGAATATGTTTGCTGATAAACTCTATTTTAAAATTAAGGTCAAAGACGATTTATCAAGATTTTTCCGAGATGAAGGAGTGTTAACAACACTGCGCCTAAAGACGCAAGGGCGCTGGGATAACAACTCTGCTGGTCGTCAATCTTTTGTTATGAAAGGATTTGAAACCGATCGGGTTTTTCAACGCTATCCTAACATTTTAGAAATATAACGAGCGACTTTTCAACAACTTAATGATAATATTAAATTCAAAATAATGGGAATTTATTACAAATATATACAAATTACTCTATATTTCTACATCAGGTGATGGCTCTCTTACTATTCGCGGGGGTATCCAGCCAAATTCGGCACACAGGTTTTTTTAAAAAATAATTTATTGGGTCTGCCTGACGATTATCAGGCCCGGGCAAAAGTTAACACGTCGACGATCTTGGCGCCATTTTCCTTTAAAATCAAGCTGCACTCAGACACGGTCGTACCAGTAGTGAGGATGTCATCGACCAGACATATCCTGCTGCCGACCAGGTCTGCGTTTGGTCTCGCCCGGATAGTACCGGCGAGGTTTTTTCTCCTTTCAATCCCGTTAAGCTCGCTCTGGGCTGGCGTGTTTTCGACCTTTATAAGTACAGTCGGATCGATTTTCTCCGATTCCCTGGTAAAGAACAAGCGAGCCAGCACCAGGGCCTGGTTCAGGCCCCGCTTTTTAAGGCGGGCAGGAAAAAGCGGTACAGGAATAATGAGGTCATAATCCTCTTTCCTATACCAGTCGCCGCCTTCATATATCACACTGCGCAGCCCGGGTACTGCCCTGGTGTCAGCTTTGAACTTAAGTTGGTGCAACAGGGTGCGTACCGGGTCACGATAATAAACCAGGGATCGGGCCCAATCAAATGTTGGCAGACACCGCAGACAACCATGACAGAAGCGATCTTCGCCGCCACCATCACTGCTCAAGCCAATTCCACAGACAGGGCATAATGGGGAGCTTATAAATACCACCCGAGCCGCGCATAAGGAGCAGAAGTTCCGGTTTCTCTGCATGGGAATCGGATCACCGCAGCCACAACATCTGGGCGGAAACAGAATTAGCATCAGGTTTGCCCAGATCTGATCTAGCATATGATTTCTCCCTCCATTCATACCGCGCGCTCCGTCACTGTCAGCGTTGTCAATTCGTCAACCCGCACGCCAAATAGTGTGGAATTCTCAGCTATCGTTTATGACTTAGCTGGACGTCCCCCGCGTTGCATTTTTCAGCAAACATGGCATAATGTTTTTTTTCAGGTTCTCTTTTATATTTTCATTTGATTATCAAGCTGATATTGCTGAAAATCGTTTACTGCGAAAGCGTGGCTCATAACTGCAAAAGGAACAGCACATGACCGCACCCAGAAATTTCTCGAGGATTTATCCATCCGCATATCGTCTCTTTCTCTCCGCTGCTGTTTGCTGTTGGGTAATGGCCTTCTTTGTGGCTGCACCTGCCTCAGCAGTCGATCAGAACACCGCCTTTCTGCCCTTTCAGATCATTGCCCAGAGCGTTGACGAGAGCCTAACCGCAAAGGTTGACGACAACCTTACCAAGGTACTGCTGCGCAATGATTTTCAGATGCTGGACCGGGCCCTCGCAGAAGATCTGGTGGATTACGATAAATGGCCACCCGGAACCGAGGCTCTTGACTCAATTGCTAAAGCCACAGGTTTAGACAGTGTTGCCGCCGGGTCAGTCACTATCATCGGCAGTCAGATAAGTATCGATGTCAAAGTCTACGATGTGCTCGACCCGGAAAATCCCAAATATTTCTACAAAGAAGCCGGATCGATTGCGGAACTCGGACTGATTATCGATCAGGTGATGGACGAGGTCATCACCTATGCGGAACGAGACCAGTTCATCGGGGTCATTGCCCCTGACGGCAATACTCGCATCGACTCCGGAGCGATCCTCAGAAAGATCCAGTCCAAAGTCGGTGATGTTTACGACCCTGCAATCTTGCGCGATGACCTTAAAGCCATCTACACGATGGGTTATTTCGATGACGTTCAGATCGACGTCAAAGATGGTGACAGCGGCAAAATAGTAACTTTCAGAGTTGTCGAAAAACCGGCTATTTCTTCAATCAGTTACTCGGGTATCGATGAACTGGATGACGACGATGTCACAGAAGTAGTCGGCATAAAGGAAAATTCGATTCTCAACCCGGCCCGGGTCAACGAGGCGGCGGCGGCAATAATGACGTTGTATAAGTCGAAAGGTTATTACAATACAACCGTCACCCCCAATATCAGTTACCCAACTCCCGAGACCGCTGCCGTTCGTTTCGTTATTGAAGAAGGAGAGAAGATCTACATCAAGGAGATCGGTTTCGAGGGCAACAGCAGTTTTGACAGTGGCGATCTCGAGGATGTCATTGAAACTTCGACCAAAGGGTTCCTCTCCTGGCTGACCGAATCGGGGCTGCTCAACCGGGATTTGCTTGAACAGGATTCAGCCAGAATTGTCGCCTTCTACAACAACAACGGCTATCTTGAGGCCAAGGTCGGCGAACCGATAATTACTCAGGAAGAGGAATGGCTTTATGTAAAATTTATAATTGAGGAAGGTCCCCGCTTCAAGGTAGGCACCGTTAGCCTCGAGGGTGATCTCATTGCCGACAAGGAAGTTTTCCTGGATATGCTTGCTATTCGAAGCGAAGAATATTTGAGCCGCAAAACTCTGCGCGACGACATCTTGAGGCTCCAGGATTACTATGCCGAACAGGGTTATGCCTTTGCCGAAGTCCGACCCATGATGGACATATCCGAGTCGGGCTCACGGGTCGACATCTCGCTCAGTATCGAACGGGGTGATCTAGTCTATATCAACAGAATCGCCATTCGAGGCAATACCAGAACCCGTGACAATGTAATCCGGCGCGAACTGGAGATTGCCGAGGGCGGTGTCTTCAATACCAAAGGAATAAGGGACAGTTCCAGAAATTTGCAGCGAGTCGATTTTTTCGAAGAGGTCAACATAACACCTGATCCGGCGCTGGACCCCTCCAAGATGAATGTCACGGTCGATGTCAAAGAAAAAAGTACCGGCCAGTTCAGTATCGGTGCAGGCTATTCTTCGGTGGACAGCGTTATCCTGATGGGCGAGATATCCGAGAACAACTTCCTGGGCATGGGCCACCGATTATCGTTGGCCGCTAACGTCGGCGGCAGAAGCAGCAGGTTCAATTTGAGCTGGACCAACCCCAGAATCAATGATTCTCAGGTGTCAACAGGTGTAGATCTGTTTAACTGGACCCGGGAATATGACGATTACACCAAGGATTCCAAAGGTGGCGCCCTCCGCTTTGGCCATCCGCTCTGGGAGAAGTGGCGTATGTTCGAGGCCTACAGCTACACCGACACCGAGCTGACCGACGTGGCCGATGACGCTTCCTTTATCATCAGAGAATCCCAGAATGTGCCCGTCACCTCTGCAGTCAAGGTTTCCTTAATCAGAGACTCCAGAGATCGGCTCTACGGCGCCAGCCAAGGTTCGAGGAACTCACTGTCCGTCAAGTACGCCGGTGGACCACTTGGAGGCGATTCCCAGTTTACCAAAGGTGAAGTCAATTCGAGCTGGTATTTTCCAATCGTCTACGGCACGGTCTTTCATGTCCTTGGTGCTGCCGGTCAGGCCTGGGAAAATGAGACCGGAAAACTGCCGGTCTACGAGCGTTTTTATCTGGGCGGCATCAATACGATCAGAGGACACGAATTCGGTAAAGTCAGTCCGATCGATCCGTTGACCGGAGACCGGGTCGGTGGCGATCAAATGTGGTATGTCAATTCGGAGATTGTTATACCTCTGCTCAAGGAGCAGGGCTTCTTCGGGGTGATCTTTCTGGACGCCGGCGACTCCATCGCCACCGATGTCGATTGGGACAGCGCCGATGTCGCCATCGGTACCGGTCTTGAGATTCGCTGGCTTTCCCCGATGGGGCCTCTGCGGCTGGTCTGGGGTTACAATCCCGATCCGCTGGAGGATGAAGACACAAGTGTTTGGGA
>NODE-176-length-22833-cov-7.95382_pt1 | contig 22833 bp, 21 predicted proteins | sample MGYA00139097_ERZ477577 | MGnify/ENA metagenome assembly ERZ477577
ATCAGGGTCTGATACAATTCTAAAGCTGGTAAAAAAGGGAGTCGACAAAGCGACCCAGATCAGGGCAGGACAAAAAATAATAAAAGCGGGGATGGAACTCTCAGAGTACTATATGCCGGGCCTGGGCGGTCGAACACTGTGGCGGGAAAACGCTGAAGAAACAGCCGATGCACTAAACCAGATCAATCCTGATTTTATCCGTTTGCGTACCTTGGCAATGCCTGGCTCAGCCCCCCTGACCGAACAGTTTGTAAATGGAAATTTTGACAAGATGGGGGAAGTTGACACAGCCAGAGAACTGCTCTGTTTTCTGGAGAACCTGAATGGCATAAACAGCAGGGTAAAAAGTGATCATGTCCTCAATCTTTTCCAGGAAGTTGATGGGGTTCTCCCTGGTGACAAAGATAAGATGATTGCTCCGGTCCGCAGATTTCTTGAACTTGACCCCGAAGAACAGATGATTTTCTGCATCGGCAGACGTACTCACAGAATTGGTGGAATCGATGATTTAAGTGCACCCCAGCAACGTGCGTATGCTCTGCAGATCTGCTCTGAACTCGGTGCCACAGTGGAAAACATGGATCAGGTCATAGATTCTTTGATGCAGCGGTTTATATAATCGATCCCGGCTGGCTGCTTCTTATCTTTCTGTTCTGGTTATCTGTTTATCAAAACTGGAATCATCTAATCCTCTGCCTAGATTTGCTACCAGACAATTGTCAACAGCTCTTCCCAGCACACTATCGTATTTTTGGGGAAAATGTGGGGGAAGTTCGATCTGCAAAAGGATTTTAGACTGGTCAGGTTGCGTGCGGTCCCAGTCCACGACCTGGCTGATATTGATTCCACTGGTTGAAATGTCGCGTTTCCGGCAAAATGCCAGAATATCCATGGACGCTCACAAGGCAAACGCAGAAAAAAGTATTTTTACCGGGTTCATCGTTTTTCGCTGAACACGCTTGTCTTCTATATATTCAGAAATGAGTGAACAACCCTCTGCCTCGATTGTCACCTGGTTGTCTGTGGTGAGTGTTATATCGAATTGTATCCGTTCATTGTCTGAACTCATGTATTTATCCTCATTGCAACAGGTTTGAAGCGGACGATAAGCAAGCAGTCTGAATTAATTAAGCTTTCCTCAATGTCAACGGTAATCAGGAAATACGCTTTTTCAGGCCATTCATATCAAGGCGCTCCCTCATCATTGTTGTTCTCGACCGTGTCTGGAGCTTCTTCTTCGGTCTTGCCCGTTTTGCTGAAAAGCTCAACATCTGGGAGAAACTCCTTGAATGAATCTCCGTATATTTCCCAGATGGTTATGAACAGAGCAGCGATGATCGGTCCGATAATAATCCCAAGAATTCCGAACATGGAGATACCGCCCAGCGTACTGAAGAGGATGTAGAGATCATGCATCTCAGTATCTTTGCCGACAAGTCTTGGTCGGACAATATTGTCAAGGTTGCCGGCAATTGCTCCACAGCCAACCAGAAGAATGATCACACCTGAAAAGTTTCCGGTTAACGCAAGAATTATAATGGTAGGTATCCATACTATCGCAGTGCCGAAAGCTGGAATAATTGAGGTGACGGCCATAACGGTTCCCCAGAAGACCGGGCCGGTGATACCTGCCAGAAAAAAAGAGAATCCACAGAGGGTGCCCTGCATGATTCCTATGATGAGCGTTCCCTTAATCGTTGCCCGGGCGACTGAGGTGAAATGACCAAGCAGGCGTTGTTCTTCATCATCACGCAACGGCAGAAAATAGAGTATTTTTTTGAGCAGGACGTCTCCCATGGTGAGGAAATAAAACATGGTGTAGAGCATGATGATCGATCCGAAAATTGCACTTACGGTCAACCTTGTAACCGACGAGAGAGAATTGATCAGAAAAGAGGTTACATTGCCGACAATCTCTCCGGCTTTTTGTATGATGGTATCTCGATACGGGAGCACCTGGTCATAGTAGGGAAGCTTCTGCAGGTATTCACTCATCACCATCGGTTCATTGATCAGCGCCTGCACGGAAGGAGTGACAGATTGTCCAACGCTGATGGCTTGGGCGATAACAACGCTTGTCAGGATGCTGAGAGGACCCAGAATAAGGAAAATCATGGCCAGGACTATCAGGACAGAGCCGATATTTTCCCTTCCACCGATTCGTTTGCTGATCCATTGGTGGGCAGGGCTGGCCATGGCGGAAACAAGGGCTGCCATAAAAATAGGCATCAAAAACTGGTGAATCATCGTGAGAAAAACGGCAGAGATAATAAAGACCAGAAACAATAGGACGAGCCTGTTGACGGATTCTTGCTTCACGCTGACTCCTTTTGGGTGATTTTTTACGATTCTGACCTTGACGATCAGCCAATTTCTTCAAATTGATTTTTATCAAGGTTTTTCCTCACCTGCCGAATGTCAAAGATGCAACCATTCATTGCAATATAAACGCCAGTTGGTGCCGTCTGGACGGCGGCAAGGCCGCAGCCGATATTAAACAGTGCATCACTTGTTTTAAAAAGAGCGGGTTCCAGAGCACCAGTCAATACGATCGTTTTTGCAGTCAATCCAACCAGGGATTTTCCGGTTTCAACCATTGTATCGGTTCCGTGGGTTATCAGGATTTTGTTTTCGGGAGCTCTTTCAACGGCTGATCTGATTGCCAGGCGGTCATCATCGTTAATATCGAGACTATCTTTTCGCATGAGTGACTCAATTCGGTAGGTAATCGAGAGATTCAACTCAGAAAGGACCGTTTTTATATTGGGGGGACCGACCTCGTATTCACTTTTGGCATCAAAGTATACTTTGTCGATGGTACCGCCGGTTGTCAAAATTAATATTGCTTCCATTACCTGATCTCGTGTTTGAGTATGACAGATGACAGCTAAAGTGACCGTAAGGGTTGTCCAGTATGTCAATTAAAAGAATTGTTTATGTCTTTTATCCATGTTTATATGTTTTGTTCAAGTTTAAAGTTCGCTGTTAAGGTTTGATGCCTGAGGTATAATGCAGTTTCAGGATAAGCGGACAGATACTGTTTTGCCAGATTATCTAAAAGGAGGGTCGCTATGGATGTTGTTGCGTTTTGCGGAAGTGCACGAAAAAAAGGAAACACAGCTTTACTGCTCAATACCGTTCTGGAACCACTGGCTGAAGCGGGAGCCAATACAGAACTGGTAGAACTGGCAGGGACTGAAATCAAAGGCTGTAAGGCGTGCATGGTCTGTTTTAAGGAACAGGATGGAACGTGTGCTGTCAAAAAAGATCTGGTCAATGACTGTATCGACAAAATGAGCAGAGCTGATGCCGTTATTCTTGGCTCTCCGACCTACTTTGCTGATGTTTCAACCGAGATGAAGGCGTTGATTGACCGCGCGGGAATGGTGGGACGCGCCAACGGCCATATGTATAAGCGAAAGATTGGTGCGTCAGTTGTAGCCGTCAGGCGGGCGGGAGGTATCCATGCATTTGATACAATGAATCATTTCTTCCTGATTGGTCAGATGATTGTTGTTGGCTCCAGTTACTGGAATATCGGGATCGGTCGCGAGAAGGGCGAAGTTGCAGGTGATGAAGAGGGGATGGAAACAATGAGGCAACTGGGTGAGAACATGGCCTGGCTGCTGAATAAAATCAAAGCATAGGAATTACCGTGACAGGTGTGAACAGTCAGCACACGATTCTTGTGGTCGATGATGAACAGGTTCATCGTTACATGCTCTGCAATATGCTGAAAGAGTGGGGCTGGCGTTGTGTGGAGGCTGATGATGGAGATACCGCCGTCAAGGCAGTTAAAGAGCACTCCTACGATGCTGTCCTGATGGATGTCAGAATGGCCCGGATGAGCGGCCGTGAGGCGTTTGACTACATACACAAGTATGACCCGGCTTTACCGGTGGTCATCATGACCGCCTATTCATCGGTTGATGATGCGGTGGCGATCATCAAGCAGGGGGCACACGATTACCTCACGAAACCACTTGATTTTGATCGACTCCGTTTGACGCTTGAGCGTGCATTGGACCACCATCAGGTCCAGGAGAAAATGCAACAGATCAGACCTGAAAGTCAGGTTCTTGAGACCGGGATCATCGGAGACTCATTACCGATGGTAGAGTTACTGGAGATGATAAGCTATGTCGCGCCAACGGAAGCAACCGTCCTGGTCACTGGTGAATCCGGTACCGGGAAGGAGCTTGTTGCTGAAGCGCTCCACTGTAACAGTGAGCGAAACAGTGGTCCGTTTGTAAAAGTGAATTGCGCTGCCTTGGCTGAAAGTTTATTGGAGTCAGAGCTCTTCGGTCATGAGAAGGGAGCATTTACCGGAGCGGATCGACACCGGGACGGCAAGTTTGTTCAGGCCGATGGGGGAACGCTGTTCCTCGACGAGATAGGTGAAACGACACCTGCCATGCAGGTCAAACTATTACGGGTCCTGCAGGAAGGTGAGTTACAGAGGGTTGGCGGAGAGAAGACGGTTACGGTTGATGTTCGCATTATTGCTGCAACTAACAGAGATCTTGAGCAGGAGGTGCAGAATGGTTCATTTCGTGAAGATCTTTACTATCGACTCAATGTTGTTACACTCATCGTTCCTCCGCTCAGAGAAAGAGACAATGATGTTGAGCTTCTGGTAGACCATTTTGTGGCCATATTCGCCCAGAAAAATCGTCGACGGGTTGATGCGATAACGCCGTCGTGTATGAAACTGCTCAGATCTTATCCGTGGCCGGGAAATGTGCGTGAATTGGAAAATGCCATTGAGCGTGGAATAATACTGATGAGAGGTGAGCAACTCACCGAAAAGAGTCTGCCACTTTCGATCCAGAAATTCGGTGCAGACCCGTTAAAAGATAATAGTGATAAACCGGCCTCTCTGCAGGATGCTGAAAAAGCACTGATTACCCAGACGTTGAAAGAGACCGACGGAAACAAGAGTGAGGCGGCCAGAAGATTAGGTATAACGAGAAAAACCCTGCAGAATAAGCTTCAAAAATATGAAGTGGGTCAGTAAAAGGAGGAAAAGAATCCCTGTTGAAAATTCTAAAATCGTTATGCTGAGAGGAGTATCGAGTATGAGCAAACTCTTGTGGATACCTTCTGAAGAGCAGAGAGAATCTTCCAATATGTACCGTTTTATGAAACTGGTCAACCAGGAGTACGGTACGTCATTTGACAGTTACGATGATCTCTATCAATGGTCCATTGATAATATTCCCGAGTTTTGGAAGCAGATGTGGGATTTTAGTTCGATTATTGCCTCAGTACCCTATGAAAAAATAATCGATGATGTCTCAAAAATGCCCGGAGCTGAATGGTTCGAGGGGTGCCGACTCAACTTTGCCGAGAACCTTCTGCGTTATCGGGATGATCACCTGGCACTCGTATTTCGTGGGGAAGACAAAATTCGACGAACCTTTACCTATGCCGAACTCTATGATGAGGTGGCACGGGTTGCTCAAGCGCTTAAGGATGCCGGAATTAAGCAAGGAGACCGAGTCGTTGGCTTTGTCCCTAATATGCCGGAAAGTATTATAGCGATGCTCGCGACCACTTCTCTGGGAGCGGTCTGGTCGTCCTGTTCGCCTGATTTCGGGATAAAGGGGGTTCTTGATCGGTTTGGTCAAATACAACCCAAAGTACTTTTCACTGCGGATGGTTATTTCTTTAAAGGGCGTACATTGGATTGCTTAGCACGCATCACCGAAATCATCCAACAGATTCCCTCGATTGAGAAGCTTGTTGTGGTGCCTTACACCAAACAAAAACCGGACATCAGCACCATCTCCACGGCCATACTGTATGACGATTTCAAATCACCGGATGAGTCGTTGGAGATCGAATTCGTTCAGGTGCCCTCTAACCATCCACTTTATATCATGTACTCATCAGGTACCACCGGGGAGCCTAAGTGCATGGTGCAGAGCACCGGCGGTATCCTCCTCCACCACCTCAAGGAGCTCATGCTGCATAGTGATGTATCACGAGATGACACCATCTTCTACTTTACCACCTGTGGGTGGATGATGTGGAATTGGCTGGTCAGTTCCCTGGCCACCGGTGCAACCCTCGTGCTGTATGATGGCAACCCGTTTCATCCTACCCCGGAAGCACTGTGGCAGATGACCCAGGATGAGAAGATCACCGTTTTTGGAACAAGTGCCGGTTACCTGTCAGCTCTTCAGAACAGTGGAGTACGTCCGAAAGAGAAGTATGATTTGTCGCCCTTACGGGCAGTCTTGTCTACCGGTGGTCCCCTGGCTATCGAAAGCTTCAACTTCGTATATGATGCCATCAAGTCTGACCTCCAGCTGGCTTCCATTGCTGGCGGAACTGATCTCAACGGCTGCTTCGCCTTGGGTAACCCCATGGGGCCTGTATACGCAGGGGAACTCCAGTGCCGGGGCCTGGCAATGAAGGTGTTTGCCTACGATGATGACGGCAGGCCCGTTGTTGGTCAGGAGGGGGAGCTGGTGTGTACGGCACCTTTTCCCTCCATGCCCATCTATTTCTGGAATGATCCAGACGGTAAAAAATATCATAGTGCCTATTTTGATGTCTTTCCGAATGTCTGGCGACATGGCGACTACATCGTTATTACTGAGCACGGTGGTGTTGTGATACACGGTCGTTCCGATGCTACATTGAATCCGGGTGGGGTTCGAATTGGCACCGCCGAGTTATATCGAAGGGTTGAGCAGTTAGAGGAGATTGAGGACAGTGTGGTGGTGGGGCAGAACTGGAAAAACGATGTGCGTGTCATCCTGTTTGTCAAAATGGCCCCATCCTTCAAATTATCCGATGAACTGAAGGATAAGATTCGAAAGACCATTCGCGAGCATGCTTCGCCACGCCATGTGCCTGCCAAGATTGTTTCGGTACCGGATATTCCCTATACATTGAACATGAAAAAGGTGGAACTGGCTGTTAAGAAGGTGATTCACAACCAGGAAGTGAAGAACAAGGATGCTTTAAAAAATCCCGAATCGCTGGATTACTTCGCGGGGATATCCGAAATCCAGGAAGAATAATCTGATCACCTCCAGAAGTGCCAAATCTATTCTGACATTTTCTCTACTCATTTCCTGTTTTTTCGCTTGACAGGGAAATATAAAGTGCTGTAAATCATAATGAGTAACAATGTTATCATGGTGCTAGTAAAGCATGTAAGCGCTATGCTTTTTATTATATAAATAACAAGTTTTTATGTGTAAAATTTAACCGAAAACAACATTTTATATTCTATTATGTTCAACAAGTCATTAACATCGTGTTACTCGTTTAACATATTAGAATAAATGCAATAAATAATAAAATTGTGATTTCGACCTATTTGTCTGATAATTATAGTTGGTAACAATGTTTATTCGAAAGGTTAACGGCAAACGATGTCTAAATGAGTCGCACTGACTGGGAACAAGCGTATCGCCGATGAAATGATAAAAAGAGCGGGAGCATGGGTTATGTCTGTTGATAAGCGAAAATATTTACAGCAGAAAAAAGAGAAAATCTCTCTTGGTGGAGGTTTGCAGAGAATCGAAAAACAGCATGCCAAAGGCAAGCTGTCTGCCCGGGAACGGCTCGAATATTTTTTTGATGATGGAACGTTTATTGAGCTTGATGCCTTTGTCAAGAATAGATGTTCCCGATTCGGCATGGACAAGATGGACTTTGAGGGCGAATCAGTAGTTACCGGCTACGGTATGGTAGACGGTAGGCTGGTGTATGCCTTCAGTCAGGATTTTACCGTTACCGGCGGCGCACTTGGTGAGATGCATGCTAAAAAGATTGTCAAGGCCATGGATGGCGCAATCAAGGTGGGTGCACCGATAATCGGCCTGAACGATTCCGGCGGCGCCAGGATCCAGGAGGCGGTGGATGCGCTTTCAGGTTATGGAGATCTTTTTTTTAGAAACGCCATCTATTCCGGAGTGGTACCCCAGATCTCTGCCATTATGGGCCCATGTGCAGGTGGCGCTGTATATTCTCCTGCCCTTACAGACTTTGTTTTCATGGTCGACAAAACATCTCAAATGTTTATCACCGGACCACAGGTAATCAAGACAGTTACCGGAGAGCTTGTTTCTGCCGAGGAACTTGGCGGTGCGATGACGCATAACAGTGTCAGCGGCAATGCACATTTCCTGGCAACTTCTGACCGTGATTGCCTTGATGCTATCCGCAGATTACTGGGTTTTCTCCCTTCCAACAATATGGAAAGCGCTCCTCGTCGTGCCTTGGCGGAAGATCTCAATCGCCAGATTGAACATCTCAATGAATTGATTCCAGACAGTCCAAATAAGCCGTATGACATGCAAGATGTCTTCAAACCGATCATTGACGGTGGAGACTTTATGGAATACCAACCCTATTTTGCCAAAAATCTGGTAACCGGTTTTGCAAGAGTCAACGGCAGGTCCATCGGCATTGTCGCCAACCAGCCGCAGGTCATGGCCGGTTGTCTGGATATGAATGCCGGAGATAAGGCCGCTCGTTTTATCAGGAGTTGCAACGCCTTCAACATCCCTCTGCTGACCATTGTTGATGTTCCTGGTTTTTTACCGGGAACGACACAGGAATATGGTGGCATCATCAGGCATGGTGCCAAAATACTCTATGCATTCAGTGAGGCAACTGTCCCCAAGTTGACGCTGATAACAAGAAAGGCCTATGGCGGCGCTTATGTCGCCATGTGTTCCAAGTCCCTTGGGGCAGATATGGTGTTTGCCTGGCCAACAGCAGAAATCGCCGTTATGGGCTCTGACGGAGCGGTTAATATTATTTTCAAGAAGGAGATTGATAAGGCAGAAGACAAGGAAGAGACCCGCCGGCGCATACTTGAAGAATATGCTGCAGAATTTGCCACACCTTACAAAGCAGCTGAACGCGGATTTGTAGACGATATCATTGAGCCGCAAACCACGCGGCAACGAGTCATTGACGCCTTTAATATGTTGGACGGTAAAAGAGAGAAAAGACCGGCGAAAAAGCATGGTAATATGCCGCTTTAGCAGGGAGAAACAGGTATGGATACAGTAGAGCTCTTAACGAAATTTGCCGACCCGGAGGCAATGAAAGCCCTCACAACAACTCAGAGGGTGGTTGCCGGATTGATAACAACGGCATTGGGAATGGGAATTACTTTTATTTCTCTTATAATCCTGCAGATAATAATTGGCCTCATGGCCAAATTTACAGCGGAAAAGGCTGCCAAAAAAGAGCAGGTAAAGCCTCTTGCGACTACCGTGGAAAAATTTGCTGTTGCTGATAATCTGCTGCAAGATGAGGAACTCGTCGCAGCCATCACCACAACACTGGCCTTACAATTAAAAACCTCGGTCAGCAATATTGTCATCAGAAATATTGAAAAGGTGGAAGCATCTTCAACAGCCTGGCACAAAGCGGGTCTTGCTGAGCATATGAATAATTAATTGTAGGGATGGGGAGGATAGCGTTATGAGGCAATTTCGAGTTCTTGTAAACGGAAATGAATATAGGGTTGCCATTGAGGAATTGCAGGAAACCACTGCGAATGCTCCTGCCAGCACAGCAACACCAGACCAGGTAAAACCTTCAGCATCAAAGCCGATGATAGCCCAAAGAAAATCAACACCTGCCAGTAATCCAAAACCAGAGGCCAATGGTGAGGATTCAGGTTTTATTACGGCCGCAATGCCGGGAACTATTCTCGAGGTAAAAGCCGCCGTGGGAGATACCGTGGTGCGCGGGGAGCCCCTGCTCATACTGGAAGCAATGAAAATGGAAAATGAGATTATGGCCTCCTGTGGCGGAGTAATTGCTGAAATTCATGTCGTTGTTGGGGCTTCCGTTAATTCAGGAGATCTGCTCATGGTCATCACATAATCAAGCGGGAGGTGCGCTATGCTTGATGCATTTTTTCAATTTATACAGAGTACCGGTTTTTATGGACTCAATTTTGGTGTTGTATTGATGATGGCAATCTCCTGCCTGCTCTTGTATCTGGCAATTGTCAAAGGATTTGAGCCTTTGCTGCTGGTGCCGATTGCCTTCGGAGTGCTGCTCACTAATCTACCATTTGCCGGATTAATGGCACCACCTGTAATGGAAATTACCGAAGAGGTCATTCATACCGTTGAGCCTGGTGGACTCCTCTACTATCTTTTTCAGGGCGATCATCTCGGCATATTTCCTCCGCTTATTTTTCTTGGTGTCGGTGCGATGACGGATTTCGGCCCACTGATTGCCAACCCTAAATCCCTGCTGCTTGGCGCAGCTGCACAGTTTGGTATCTTTGTAACCTTTATGGGAGCCATTGGCTCCGGATTATTCACTGCACAGGAAGCGGCTTCAATAGGTATCATAGGTGGAGCTGACGGTCCCACCGCAATATTTCTCTCTTCAAAACTTGCTCCCCACCTTCTTGGTGCCATAGCTATCGCCGCCTATTCCTATATGGCGTTGGTCCCGATAATTCAACCTCCCATTATGCGACTGCTGACGACGAAAAAAGAGCGAATCATTAAAATGGAACAACTGCGGCATGTCTCTAAAAAAGAGAAAATTCTATTTCCAATTATCGTCACAATCGTTGTATCACTCATCGTACCTCCTGCAGCGACACTTGTCGGCATGCTGATGCTTGGAAATCTCTTCAGAGAGTGCGGGGTGGTTGGACGACTTGAAGACACCGCTAAAAATGCGTTGATAAATATTATCACTATATTCCTTGGAGTAACCGTTGGTGCCACGGCCACTGCAGAGCAGTTTCTCAAGGTGGAGACCCTGGCAATACTGACTCTTGGTATAATTGCTTTTGCAATTGGGACTGCATCGGGAGTCCTGATTGCCAAATTGATGAACAAAGTGATGAATGTGAAAATTAATCCATTGATTGGATCTGCAGGGGTATCTGCTGTTCCCATGGCAGCCAGAGTATCCCAAGTCGTCGGGCAGAAGGAGGAACCCACCAATTTTCTCCTCATGCATGCCATGGGACCAAACGTTGCCGGTGTCATCGGCTCTGCGGTATCGGCAGGGGTTCTCCTTTCCTTGTTTGGTAACTGACCCTGTCATTCAGCATCAAATGTAACCCTCTTCAGTGCTGAATATTGGTCCCTGCTCATGCTTGCACGAAAATATTTATTTCCTCGCCCGGCTCTTAAAGGAAGGCTCATTTAATATCTTGCCTTTCTTGCACTTCGATAGATCTGATTTAATGTAATCCATTGAGATGTTATGGTTTCGTCTATAAGTGATTATTTCCGCAGGTAAAACAACACAGAAAAAGGAGGACAGAATGGATTTCGATCACACGTACGCAGACTATATTGATGAAGAAGGTATTGCAGCTATTAAAGAACTGGAAAAGAAAACTGGTAAATATCTTTTAGCCTATTACGCTCCTCCTGGCCCCGCAAATATCGACCCAAAAGAACTCCAAAAGATAAAAGAGCTGGAATCGAAACTCTGCGTTCGATTAGTAGCGTATGAGAAACAATGAACATCAGTGAGATGATGCCCCTGCAGGACGTCCTTTTTTCGGTTAGACGCTGCTCAAACTATCTCAGGGAGGGATTTTTTCTGGCTGTCTGAGCAGGAAATTGAGCAGCGGTACTAACCGAGTTCTGAATTTCTTCTCTCCCTAACGCAACACTTCGCTTACCGATCACTCCACGATTGCAGGAAAGGAGTCATGTTGATATTTTCATTCTTTTCGATCGGGAAAAAACGATCCGATGTCTCAATTTCCATTAATATCCGTTCTTCTTTGAGACCGCGAGAGGTCGGCCCGTGGTAGAATGCCACCTTCATATTCCCGCTGATCTGGTCAATTTTTAACTTGATAGCGACATCCTTGTATTTCCACTTGTAGGTGAACTGGTTATCTTTTGTGGATGTCTTGCTGTCGGGGAGGCCGTATTTTTCCTTCATGTGACCCTCGATCAGATCATATTTATCAGGGGAATCTATGTTGATATAGACCGCATAAAACTTATCCTCGTAAAAACCGTAAATCACATCCCCTATCGTGACACCTTCAATACTGTAGGATTCACCCGGATTGGAGTAGAAGGTTATGCCCGCCTTGCTATACAACTGCTTTAATCCATCGTAATTGTAGATATCGTCGCCCCACTTGTAGCCCATGAAGCCTTCCTCGAGATCAGCCGCCCACGCACTGTTAACCAGGTGTAGAAAGGAGGCAAGGATAATAATTGCGATGTGAGATTTTTTCATGATCATTTCTCCTGTTGTTCTGATATTTAGCCTGATCCGGTCAGTTTGCTCGTGCTTCCCTTGCAGTTGATTGACCGCGCGGTTTTGTTTAAAGAAAATTTAATCCGAATCGGCATCGTATACTATGCATCAATTTGTAGCTTCTGACAACACATTGGCGAAGAGATAATTTTCTTCACATTATTTATTCGCATTGCGTTCACACGAGTAAATGATAACAGATTCATTACGTGCAAGAGCATTGATGGGCGATAGGTTGCGATAATGCTCTCTAAGCACTCTCTCGGGCAGGTGTATTCAAGCGATATAAATACGTAACGGGAATGCACGAATTTGATGAAATATTTTGGGGCGATGTTGTTCTAAAAGGAGGGCTATCCGTTGAACTCGGCATGTTTAATAATATTTTTTAGAGGAGGTTCCAGTCTCGGGATAGCCCTTTTGTTATTTTTATTGTATCACATTTTTGATGGTTTGAGAAAATCGAAATTTTCCCAGGGGATTTGTGTATCTAGCAATGCCATGTAATTATAAATAACACCCTGAATATATATCATTTATTAGTCATATTCAATTTATGTTGCTGTATCCTGCTGTCCTCGCATCCGGCCAATCTTGAGTAGTTCAGCGATGTTTGCGGTTGGATCGATAACGGGTTCTATCTGGCCGCAAAGACACGTCATGATAGTGCAGACTCCCGGACCGTGACCCGCTCTCAGACAATCGCTGTGAACAACAACACCGATAGAGATAGCGCCTTTCTTGTATGCCCGCCCATAAGCATTATCGTGATCAAGCAGGGCAACTATGTCTCCAAAGCGGATCTTGTCAAGCTGATACTGTGATACCGTTTCTGGATCGCTGGTCATAATGTCGTAGTCGCCGGTGGCGACATGAGGAGAACCTACGCCTGAGCCCATACAAGCCGCAGGGGCGAACGTAGTCACAGGAACAATCAGTTTGCCGTCTTGCTTTTTGATAGCCATCTTGAGGAGAAGATCCGGGTCAAGATTAAAAAGTTTAATCTCAGGAAAATCGGTAATTTTCAAGCCCTGACCTCTGCTGTATACGATGATCTTGTCGTCGTAGGTCATTTTCTCCATGGCAGAAACTGGAAAGTCAACTATCAGGTGTTCAGAACCACCATGTTTGCCTATCACGACACCTTCAGTACCTTCTGCCTTGCCGCTAACTATCATTGCCCTGTTGCCAATACAGCCATATATCTGCAGTGAATCGTTGGGAAAGTCGAGCCTTTTCTCGGCATTGGAGTTACAGCTCACTCCTGGTTCAATATGGTCTCCTGCAAGCTCAAAGGCCGAATCTCCAACCAGAACATTGAGTGTAATGCCACCAATGGATGGGAGAATGAAGGGTACACCATTGTGATCAACCTGAAAAATTCCCCTTGTTCGAGGTTGGCCTGGCTGGCATTGTAGTAGCATTTCAACTATTTTATGTCGGTTGGTTTTAAGGGTCATCTCGTCATGCCCATACTTTGATTTTCCATCATACTTACAGTGCGGTTAATATCTGTATAAAGCTAATCAGCCTGGTTATGAATGAAACAATTTTTATGGAACGATAGGGGGACTAAGACAAATTCTGCATTAACTTCTCAAAAGTTTCTTTTGTATTATCAGCAGGAATATTAAATCTATCGGCATATCGCAGAATTGTTCCCCCAAACAAGTCCCATTCGCTCTTCCTGCCTTTTGTTTCAACATCTCTTTGAAATGATGTTTTTGTTTCAAAAGGAAATTGGTTGGCCTTTGAAAAGGAAGTTTCTACAATGTCAGAAGGAAGTTGTATCTTAAGAGCCTTTGCAATCAACTCGATTTCCCGCATAATATTTTTTACAAGAATACCAAGGTTCTTATCCTTTGCGACTTCGCCAATTGTTTTGTTATAGGTCGCGGTTACCAGCGCATAAGAGGCGATGAAAATATATTTTTTCCAGATTTCAACATTCACGTCCTCAAAATATTCAATCAAAATACCTGCATTTTTAAATAGATCAAAAAGTCTTTTAGGATAAAATGCAGGATTCAACGGATCTTTACCAATTAATATCTGGCCACTGCCTCCTTTTTGAAAAATGATACCGGGGGATTCTATATGAGTACCCAAATATAAACAGGCAGGTAAAATATATCCTTTTTGTAAATGCTGCCGGATTCGGTCATAAATGTCAGCACCATTTAAAAGTGGCAGAATTATTGAGTCTTTGTCTGTAATTTTGATCACGTCCTTGATCGCACGCTCCAAATCATAACCCTTGACCGATACAACAACAATTTCAAAAACAGGTAATGTATCAACAGTATCAGTACAAAAATCGGGTTTTACCAAAAGCTCTTCTTTTCCACCTTCTTTTTTCAGAAGCAAGCCTTTTTCTAAAATGGCTTCTTTATGCTTACCCCTTGCGATAAAGTAAACATTTCCATTGCCGACCTTGTCCAAATATTGGGTAAGGAGCGCGCCATAGTATCCACCAACTCCGCCAACTCCATAAAAACATATGTTCATTTATCACTCTTTTATTTAAGGAATATTCTCATTATCCACTATCATTAATGACAAGGTACACTAAAGGTATGTATAAATACACGTGTCAGCATGTTTTGAGCCGAAGAGCAATCCTGTTTACATCATTTTCCAATGGTATTATCAACATAGCTGAGTGTTTTACTCAAACTATATAACGCAGATTCTCTCCTTTAGGCTGTAACTACAAGAAATACAGTCATATTTCAAGATATATGGTGAATAAATAGTCAGGCCTTGTGGTTTGGTAAATGCTTGATGAGGGATTCCAAGATGTATCTCTTCATCTTCCGGCGGTTTAGAACATGCACCTTATGCTGGAGTACCGTTTTACCTCTTGTCACGTAATGGGGTCTTGAACTTTCTATTTCTGATTCCAGGTTAATCAAAAATTGTCTTTAGTTTTAGCTGTATATCTATGATATACTAGAATTTCTAAATTTGTATGTTTACTTTTGGATACACGGGGCAGTTTTTTCGATATAAAAAGGTATGCATGAGGTGATATGGGGGATGACGCGCATAGATTTGAGAAGGTAGAAGTGAATTTGTTGAAATCAAGGTGGAATGAAAAGATTTCTGAGGAAGAGGGCAGTGCCTTAACCAAAATGATTCGGCTGTTGAAGACCGAATGCAGAAGAGATAATCCAAACCGACCTTTAAAGTTGGACTTAAGGGGAATTCTCCTGCTCAATGAAGATTTATCCGATCTCGATCTGTCAGGATATGATTTTTCTTATGCCAATCTTAACTCATCCAAATTAACAAGAACAGTTTTCAGCTATGCAACATTTCACAGGACAAGCCTTGAAAAGAGCATTCTGGATGAGTGTGAATTTATCGGCTCGGATCTGAGCTATGCCAGTTTGAATGAATGCAGTGCAGAGAGGTGCGGATTTGGTGGAGCAGACCTTAGCCATACGAGTATTATCAGTGCAAATCTCAGTGGCGCAACCTTAAGCCGTTCAAAATTGGTCAGTGCGGATTTGAGGGCATCTAATTTTGAAAAAGCCCGACTCTCTGAGGCGGATCTATCAGGAGCGATCTTTACACGTGCAAAAATGGTAAAAAGTGATCTAAAACTGAGCAATGTGAATGGTACCGATTTTGAGATGGCAGATATGCGAAGCTGCCGGTTGACGGGAATAAAAAACTTTAAACGGGCAAATTGGATTGGTGCAGATATCAGAGGGCTGGATTTAAGGGGAGCGTATCTTGTCAGACGGTATATTGCAGATGAGAATTATCTCTTTGAATTTCGATCCAGTTCTCGCTTCAACAGGGCTGTTTATCTGGTCTGGCTGGTAACCTCTGATTGCGGAAGAAGTCTTCTGAGGTGGTTTGTGTTCCTGCTCGGTGCCACGCTAACCTTCGCGGCCATATATGCTTTAGTGGATATAGATTTTGGTGATTATCAGACTCCCTTTTCACCCATATATTTCAGTTTTGTTACATTGACGACACTGGGGTATGGAGATGCTCTTCCGGCATCTCTGACGGCACAGATTTTTGTGACACTGCAGGCTATTACCGGCTATATGGGCCTGGGGGGGTTATTGAGTATTTTGGGTAACAAAATGGCCAGGCGGGCAGAATAAATTAAGCCAAGGTGTTGTATGTTCTCTTTTTTTAAAAACAGGGTTGATCCAAAAGTAAAACTAAAGAAAATATTGAACGGGTATGAGCTGCCGTCATTTCCAACGGTAATAATGGAAATCTTACAGAAAATCAGAAGTCCGGATTCATCTGCATCGGATATCGCCCGGTCACTTTCACTTGATCCGGCTCTTTCGGTGCGTCTCTTAAGTATTGCCAATTCAGCTGCATTTTCGCCCATCAAAAAAGTTGAAAACCTGACCCAGGCAATTGCTCTCGTCGGGTTCTCTCAACTGGAATCTCTGGTTTTGGGTGTCGGAATTGCCAAAGGGATACCAAAACAGGTATGCCAGTGGCATGATCCGGCAGAGTTCTGGCTGGCTTCAGCGAAACGGGCGATGCTGGCTCATGAACTTGCAAGAGTCATTTGCCCGGCTAAGGAGTCTGAATGTTTTACTGCAGCGTTTCTGCAAGATATGGCTCTCCCGTTTCTCGCCTGTCACAGAAGTGATGATTACGATCCGATTTTTAAAAAATGGCATCTTGAAGGTGGTGATCTTTCCCGACTGGAGCGAGAGGTTCTTGAGTGGGACCATGCAGAAGTGGCTACTTGGATTTGTAGTGAATGGGGGCTTCCCGAAAACATAGCCCTGGCTATTAAAACCCATCACCAGCCATCTGCAGATATCGATTATGAACCTCTGGGGCCTGTAAGGCTGGTCTCCTTTTTCAGGGAGGATGAGTCAAATGACGGGCTGGATGAAATGATTGGAGAAGCCGAGGCAGTGTATAATGTTTCTGAGGAAAAAATGCAGACCCTTATCGAATCGAGCTTTGAAAGAGCGAAGGGGCTTGCTCAGATGATCGCACGTGCCTAGCCTGCAGTTTCCGAGAATTAGAACCCTCAATAATATAATCTGTCTACCATGTTGATATGTACCCTATGAATATTTTATTGATAGCTAAGAGACACAGGAACAGTCCTAACTTGCAGGTTTTCTTAAATGGTTAACATTGCCATTACTAGCCTCTACCACTGCGATAACGTGTGACCCCGTAACTCCACAGTTGACATTTTGAGTTGGTGTTCTTTTGCACTTTGAAAGATGTTCTTTGGTAAGCTACAATCGACGGTTGCTCTATTTTTATGCAATTCCAATGAAATGCAGGTTTCTAACCTCTCAGGAATAAGATAAAGCAGAGGTATCGGTAGGACATTGAGAACTTCAATGTGGCGATGTTAACGCTGAAGCTCACCGGTGGCAATGGAGCACAGCGGAATTGCCACATAGTGTAGCGCCTTGTTAGCCCTTCTTACTCGCATTTATGACCATCCAGCATACATTGATTTTCACCCATGGATGTTTCAACCTGAATTGTCGAATGCTCGATTCCGAAATGATCGTGTAAATGTTGCTGGAGGTTTCGCAGGAAATTATTGTCCAATGTGTCGTCATTCACCACAATATGAACAGTCAATGCAATTTCGGTAGTGCTCAACGGCCAGACATGCAAATCGTGAATGCAATTGATGTAATCAAAGCTCATCAAATATTTTTTTACGGCGGGGATATCGATGCTATCGGGTACCGCATCCATAGCATAGTTTATAGAATCTCGAAGCAATCCCCATGTACCGACAAGGATAACGGCCACAATCATAAGACTCACAACCGGATCGATCCACAGCCAACCCTTGACTATGATGAATATGCCAGCGACAACGACACCAAGAGAGACCCCTGCATCAGCCGCCATATGAAGGAAGGCACCTCTTATGTTTAGGTCATGTTTTTGGCCCTTGACAAAAAGTAATGCGGTTAAGGTATTTATAACGACTCCAATTGCAGCAACTACAATAACCGTCATGCCTTCAACAGGCATCGGGTGAAAAAAACGCCCGATGGCTTCCCAAGCAATGCCTCCAAGCGCAACAAGTAGAAGTATCGCGCTAACCAAAGAAGCCATGACTGTGGCCTTTTTGAAGCCATATGTGCGCTTTTCTGTCGCAGCTTTTGTTGCAAGTAAACTTGCCCCCCAAGCAAGCAGCAGACTAACCACATCACTTAAGTTGTGTCCCGCGTCCGCTATCAGTGCAAGTGAGTCAGAAAATATCCCATAGCTGGCTTCGATAGCAACGAAAACGATATTTAGTATAACGCCAATAGCAAAAGAACGATTGTAATTTCCTGCCTCATGATTGTGATCGTGGCTCATATCTTTTCCGAATCTTGGGTTAACAAGTTATTCTCTGGTCTCCTTATAACCCCGAGAATCATGAGTTGTTTAAAATGTTCATTGGCAATATCACTGTCAAAGTAATTACGCTGTATAAAGGTGTCTACTGTTTAACCGAAATCGTGCTGCCTTCAAAACCTAACAATAAAAACGCAACTTCAGATTAGACCTTGTCCATGAACACATTTACCTCAGCCGTGAGCGGGAATTGGCCTTATTTCTGATAGCGTATTCGCAGCGGTTGAGCGTTGACCTTAACATTGCCAAATCGAAGGTCTACAATCCTGCATTTCCCTTCAGTTTTTGGTTGTTCCTGTGCATCCACGGTTTCACAATAGTTGTGGTGAGTCCTCTTTTCCTACCTTTCAAATTTTTACCTGCACAGGAACAAGGTCAATTTTCAGTTTTGCTTAAATTGTTAACATTGCCAATAATAGTCTCCACCGTTGCGATAACGTGTGTTCCTGTAACTCACATTAGGAAGGTAAAATTATAATCAAGTTGCATTATAAAGAGCTGTTACCAGGCAATCTTAAGAGGTGACTATCGATCGAAATGAAAGTATCTGTTAAGCAACCAGCAAAAAACATGAACGCTGATAATTAATCGGAATTAGGATTTGTTCAGCCCTGAACAGAACTGGTTTTGCGCAGAACTTTCCATGTGTTATGCCTTTTCACTACATCATCAAGGCATAATTCAAAGGTATAATACCAACATTCTTCGGACCAGCAATGATATAACAACATTGTTTCTGTGAATTCACCTTTACCCTTTCATGTTCTCCCATTCAAGTTAGCTCCGGAGTAGCACGGGTAGTTGAGCCTATCAAGGTAGGCATACGGGAACAGACCAAGCGGACGTTTCCGCCAGGCATGCAGCTGTTCGTCTAGAATCTTGCTGGCCCTGCTGACTTCCGAGGAATAGATTTCAAAACCGCACAGCTCTTCAGTTATCCTGGCTACTTTCCGGGTCGATACTCCCTGTACATACATAGCGGCCAGAGCACATTTCAAGGCCCACTCCGAGCGTAGGCCTCGCTCCAAGCTCTGGGTATAAAACTTCGTATCCTTGGTTTGCGGGATCGCTAGGTTGACCTCTCCCCAAAGGGTCTTCCTCGTCTTGGGTTCGTAGCCGCTGGCATAACGGCGCCCATCTTCCCTCACGTATAAGCCGGCCTTGAGGTGCCTGGATCTTTCGATCTGCATTGCTGTATTCATAAGCAGGCCGACCGTTTCTGCTATATCATCAAAGCCGTTACCAATCAGGAGTTCCATTGCCAGGTCAAATTGAGTACATTCTGTCTTGCTGGTAATCGTTTTCTCCTTTCTTATTTGTTTCGCCAAAAATGAAAACAAAAGGATAAGCGATGGCCTGCTCTTGCCAAGCCTTATTTGAAGTTACAGAAAGAATGATATACTAGCATGAATTGAACAAAATTTTTAAAGTAATAAGTAGGTGTAAATTTAAGCCCTGCTCATTTTTTCGGGGTACGTGTCTCAAATCATTAACCCGCAACCGCTAAAGGCTTTTTCAAAAAAAGCTACAATGATTAAGTCAAGAACAGTGAGGACCGCAATGAGTAGACAGGTAGATGAGACCTTTAACAAGGGAATATTGTTGGAAAACGAGGCTCAATTCGAAAAGGCTCGTTACATTTACGAGGATATCTTACATCATGCCACCGATAAAACAACTCTGGAAAAAGCTCGAGGTCGGCTGGAAGATATGAATGATCTGATCCATGAGAAGGCTCTCTACCAGCGTGTTGACGAAAACGCAAAGCGGGTACTTACTGATATCGGTATAAATATCGCAGAGAACGAGACCCTTATGAATCTGCTGATGGAAGCTGATGGTGTAGATTTCGAAAACGAAACAGCACTGTTTATCCCCTTGAAGCGAGCATATATCGATCGATGCCTCGAGCAGGTGCCCCGTGAAATGGTTGCAGACCCTGGAAAGAATACTTTTGGCATCGGGGCAACACCGCCATTTCTAATGCGTCCTGGTAAGGATGAATTGCGTCCGGCCAACCGTGAGGAATACAAGAAAATTGCAGCCACAGTGCAAGAACAACAGGATGTTGTTGGAATGTTCAGCTTACCGGTAGCCTGCGACAAATCCATTTCTCTTTACGAGGTGGCTCACCTGATGGAAGATAATTATCAAGGGCTCAAGATGATCACTACAAATATGATGAGCAATGATGAGGTGACATTTTTCAAAGGCAAAGAGGATTGGGTCGACGGCACGAGCCTGATTACATCTTTAACATTTATGGAGAACATGGTTGATCCTTTCTTGCGTAGCGCTCGCAGTGGGAACAACCTGCTATTGATCGACCAGACCATTGCCGGCATCTCTGGCCCTGCAACTCCGGAGGCTTTATTGACACAGAACCATGCTCAGGTAATTTTCATGATGGTTATCGCTCAGACCGTCAACCCTGGTATCTCATGCATGCACTGTGGCATACCAAGTGTTACCGATGCAAACGCAAATCTTTCCTACAGTTCCCCGCATCAAACCTTTATTAATGCTGCTATGGCGCGGGTCAACACCTGGATTACAAAATTTCCTTCCGCCCAGACAGGAGGAAGTACCAGCCTATCCGAAGAGAGCTCCCAGGCATTAATTGATTCAGAACTGAGCCGCAACAGCTTGCGCAAATATGGGGTGCATATTGTACGACACGCCATGGGTGCCTTAGGTAACCTCAACTATTTCAGCCTGGAAAAATTTTTAGGAGACTGCAGGAACGAAAGGCGTTCCAGGGAGATATTCGAGGCAATTCCGAAGGATGAGGGCACGATACCATTATATTTCCCTGGCGATGACCAAGCTCTTGCTGGAATCCGCGAAATTTCTGATAGAGGTAGTAACCCAAGGCTCGCTGACCACACATTACAGAATGTGGATTCGTTTCGCCATTGGGAGGACAAAATCAACCAGGCTGCAAAAAAGAAACTCTACTATCCGCAGTTGAACGACTTGGTAATGGACTCTATAGGAGCACCGATACAGGATGAGATACCTGCATAAATGTTGATGATTTAGAGCAGCTGATTGAATAACTGGTCGCCAATTATAGGTTCCTATATTGCATAGCTTTGCTGCCAATCTCAGCTTCATTTTCATAAACGCCAAATTACCTGCCGTTTTGCGTGCTCATGCAAGGCTCCGACGGAACCAACCTCCTCTAAATACAGCCTTGCAGCGCACTTTTTCAAATATATTGACTCTAGTAAAAAGACGAAGAATTAAGATTAGGAAAACAAATATTAAACAAGGTGGTATCAATCAAAATGTATATGTCTACTGATCAGGTAATTTCAGCAGCGAAGCGTTGAACTTAATATTGCCAATTCAAAGGCTGTAATTTCTCTAAAGGCATTAAATTGAGGGTTTATCCTGTATCTCTTCAATTTCCTATCGGTGGGTCAGGTGTACCTATCAATTGGTAACTTCAAAGGAAACACCTAAATGTTCATATTTAAGAAAAAGGTTAATATTGCCAATAGCCTTCTAGATACATACCGTAAAAGATATTGGGTTTCCTGATATGAGAAAAGCAAAGCAAATCAGGTCGGACCCTTACAGCAATTTGATTCAATAACCACACTACCAGTGAGGAGATTTAAATAATGCAAGTTGATGAAGCGATACGCGCACGGCGATTCGCGCTGTAGCTTGGGACCAGGCACAGGTCACTGACGCCTCCGAGTTGTTGGTGTTGTGCTTCGACCACAAGTCCTGGCAACGCGACCCGCAACGATACTGGCGTAACGCACCACAGGAAGTACAGGATTTCCTGGTACCGGCGATCGATGTCTATTATCGCGATAAACCACAGGTTGAGCGTGACGAGGGCATGCGCTCTTGTGGGCTGGCCGGGCAGACGATCATGTTAATGGCCTTGGAACTGGGCTACCAGAGCTGCCCGATGGACGGCTTTTATTATGACGCGGTCGCTAAAATCATTAACCTGCCCGAAGAACATAGTATTGCTTTCATGATTGCAATCGGCAAGGGAACCAAGGACTCATGGCCTAGACCCGGTCAGCTGTCGTTGGATGAAGTTATGGTAAACAACCGTTTCGATTAAAGAATGTATCATCAGGGTCAGACTGAACCTCCCCAAGTTTAACGGACGGCTCTCCCACAAAGAAAGTATGATGAGGGTTAACGCCAAGGGGTGTGGACTAATTATGCAAGCTTTAATGGTTC
>NODE-177-length-22821-cov-6.48151_pt1 | contig 22821 bp, 20 predicted proteins | sample MGYA00139097_ERZ477577 | MGnify/ENA metagenome assembly ERZ477577
GTGACAATCACCGATCACAGCGACAGACTGGGCAAAATTGATCTGCAAGGGCCTGCGTCCGCCCGCATCCTGGAAAACCTGTTCAGTGATCCTGATTCGGTTTTGACCGACATGGCTTATTTTTCATTCAAAGGTGATATCTTTCCAGGCGGCTCTGCAGCGCTGGAACTCAAGGACGGTACCAGGGTAATCCTGTCCCGTACCGGTTATACCGGCGAATTCGGTTTTGAGCTATTCACGGAAAAGGCCAAGGCGCTGAACCTCTGGCAGATGATTCTTGCCGCTGGCCGACCTTTTGGGTTACTGCCCTGCGGGCTGGCTGCCCGCGATTCCCTGAGGGCTGGGGCAATGCTGCCGCTGTCTCATCAGGATATTGGCAATTGGGTATTTGGTTATACCCCCTGGTCCTTCGTTCTGCCCTGGGACAACGACGGCGAAAGCTGGACAAAATCGTTTGTCGGAGCTCAGCGGCTACTGCAGTCTGAGCGGGATTATACCTATGGCTTTACCGGCTATGACCCGCGAAAGATCTCAGCGGGCAGCACCAGCGAGGTGAAAGCCGAAGACGGCACCACCATCGGCAAGGTTCTGACCTGCACCACCGACATGGCCATCGGCCGGGTCGAGGAGCGGATCGTGAGTATTGCCACGCCAGTATCCAAGGGGCGACCAGAAGCGTATCAGCCCCGGGGCCTGAGCTGCGGTTTTGTGAGAGTTGACCGACCCTGTCTACCGGGTGAGCTGGTCTGGCTGGTGGAGGGCAAACGGAAATTGAAGGTAGAGATAAGAAAAAGTATCAGGCCTGATCGGACGGCGCGTGCGCCGATGGCTCAGATGAGATCAAGTTAACAGGAGAGGGGGTACTATGAAAGAAATCGAAGAGTTGGATCTACCGGGAGATATCTACTACAGCAAAGAGCACGAATGGGCCGCCAAAGATGGTGATCTAATCAGAATCGGCATAAGCGATTACGCCCAGGACCAGCTTGGCGACATCGTATTTGTTGAGCTGCCTGAACCGGGAGCGAGCTTCGAGCGTAATGAGGAGTTTGGAACGCTCGAGTCGGTGAAAGCGGTGTCCGAGATATACCTGCCGGTGAGCGGGGAAATCGTCGCGGTGAACACCGAACTGGAGGACGCCCCGGAACTGCTCAACGAGAATCCTTACCTGAATTGGATTGTTGAGGTTCGTCCAAACGACATCGATCAATATGACGAACTGCTCAGCAGAGACGACTATCTGGCGATGTTGAAGGGATAAACAGATGCGCTATCTGCCTCACACGGAAGAAGAAATTGCTGAAATGCTGGCCGTGATCGGTCAGCAATCGCTTGCTGACCTGTTCGCCCATATACCTGCTGACACCAGGTTTCAGGGGGAGCTCGACATACCAGGCCCGCTCTCGGAGTGGGACTTGACTACCCATCTCGAGGTGTTGGGCCAGTCGATGTTCACCGGCTCCAGCCGTGCGGTATTGATCGGGGCGGGCAGTTATGACCATCATATACCGGAAATTGTCCGCAGCCTCTCCGGCCGTTCTGAGTTTTTGACGGCTTATACTCCCTATCAGCCGGAAATGGCCCAGGGCACATTGCAGGGAATTTTCGAATTTCAGACACTTACGGCCCGCTTGCTGGGTATGGAAGTGGCCAACGCTTCCATGTATGACGGTGCATCGGCACTTGCAGAAGCGCTGCTGATGGCACTGCGGATCGGTAAGAAGAAAGGCACGGTGGCGATATCGTCGGCGATCCACCCGCATTACCGGGAGGTGGTAAAGACCTACCTTGAGCCGGGTCCATTTGAGATCGTCGAGCTTTCTCTGGGTGACGACGGTAGAACCGATTTGTCCGCCTTGAGCGCTATTGATGATCTGGCAGGGGTGGCAATTCAATCGCCGAACTTCTTTGGAATCATAGAGGATCATCAGCAAAGCGCCGATTTTGTGCACGGCCTCGGAGCGCTGTATATTGCCTGTTTCAGTGAGCCTCTGACCTTTGGGTTGTTTAAAAATCCGGGCTCGGCCGGGGCCGATATTGTCTGCGGGGAAGGGCAAAGTTTCGGCATGAAACAGTCGTTTGGCGGTTCCGGGCTAGGTATGTTCGGCTGCAAGCAGGAGTTTGTCAGAAACATGCCCGGGCGGGTGGTCGGCCAGACCGTCGACAAAGACGGTAAACGAGGTTTCGTGCTCACCCTTTCGACCCGTGAGCAGCATATCCGCAGGGAAAAGGCCACTTCAAATATCTGCTCCAATCAGGGACTCTGCGCAATGACAGCAGCCATCTACATGGCCACCCTGGGCCATACCGGCATGCGGCAACTGGCCAGACTCAATTATGATAAAGCCGCTTATCTGCGAAAAGGGTTGCTGGCGGCCGGAGCCAAACCATTGTTCAGCGGTCCGGTTTTCAACGAGTTTGCGGTTGTCTTTGAAAAAGATTTCACCCCGATACGTCAACGGCTGCTGGACCAGGGAATTGCAGCTGGGCTGTCGCTTGAGCCCTACTATCCTGATCTTGGCAATGCGTTTCTGTTCTGTGCCACTGAAACCGTTTCCAGAGCGCTAATTGATGAACTTCTCGAAGAGGTGCGCCGATGACACACGGACCTGGAACCAATGGACTCATACTCGAAGAACCTCTGTTGTGGGAAAAAGGCAAACCGGGCAGAGTGGCTTATAGTTTACCGCATCGCGATGTCCCGGAGGAAACGGTAGACCAGAACCTGCTGGGTGACGGACCGGAATTTACCGATCTGGGTGAACTGGATGTGGTGCGGCATTATACCCGTCTCAGCCAATGGAATTTCGGCATCGATACCGGTATGTACCCGCTCGGCTCCTGCACCATGAAGTACAATCCCAAAATCAACGAGAAGATGGCTGCAACGGCCGGCCTGGCATCTGCCCATCCGCTTCTTGAAGCAGGCCTGTCGCAGGGAATCCTTAAACTGTACTATGAGCTGGAGCAGTTTCTGTCCGCCATCACCGGGATGGATGCCGTCTCTTTGCAGCCTTCCGCTGGGGCCCAGGGAGAGCTGACAGCGATGCTCATGTTTGCCGCCTATTTCCGCAAAAAGGGCGAACAGCGCACCAAAATACTGATTCCCGATACCGCCCATGGTACCAATCCAGCCAGTGCCGCGCTCTGCGGTTTCACTGCCATACCTCTCGCCTCAGGGAAACATGGAATCCTCGATCCGACAGCGGTTGAAGAGTTGATGGACGACGAGACGGTGGGAATCATGGTAACGAACCCCAATACCCTTGGACTTTTTGAGGAGCATATCAGGGAAATTACCGACATTGTCCATAGTCGCGGAGGGTTGGTCTACGGAGACGGCGCCAATATGAACGCCATCATGGGTGTTGTCGACATCAAGCGCTGCGGCATCGACGCTGTCCACCTGAATCTTCACAAGACTTTTTCTACGCCCCACGGCGGAGGAGGTCCCGGCTCGGGACCCGTCTGCGTTACCGCCGAACTGGCTCCTTATCTGCCAGTCCCCCGGGTGGCCAGGACTGATGAGGGCTATGTGCTCGAGACTCAAAGTGCGGAGTCGATCGGCAGGGTGCACGGCTTCTTCGGCAATGTCAGTGTACTGATCAGGGCCTACAGCTATATTCTGTCGATGGGACCGAAGAATCTCAAAAAGGCCAGCCAGCTGGCCGTCTTGAACGGGGCCTATGTTAAAGCGAGGCTGCTGGACACCTTCGATTTGGCTTATGATCGACCGTGCATGCATGAGTGCGTCTTTTCAGACGCCAGACAGCTGCCTTTCAAGATAACCACTCTGGATATGGCCAAACGGCTGATCGATCACGGCTATCATCCCCCAACCATCTACTTTCCGCTGGTGGTGTCCGGAGCTATAATGATCGAGCCGACGGAGACCGAATGCAAAGACGATCTGGACTCTTTCATCGAGGTCTTCCAGGCAATCGCCCAAGAGGCCGAAAATGACGGCGAACGACTGCGCCAGGCTCCGGTCATTACTAAAGTCCGACGTCTCGATGAAACCCAGGCAGCCCGAAAGCCGTGTCTGAGGGGCTAATGGTCAGACCAGATGATTGAGATCCAGTCATGCGGGCTCGTCGGTTACCGGGAGGCGCACCAGCAGCAGCTCGAGCTGGTCAAGAGGCTGCAGAACAATCAAAATGAACACGACACCTGCCTGGTTCTTGAGCACCCGCCGGTTTTCACCTTGGGCCGCAATGGTGCGGCCGGCCATATAGGGGTTGGTGAAGATTTTCTAGCCAAGCAAAATATCGAAGTCGTCAGGGTCGAGCGTGGTGGTGAAGTCACCTACCATGGTCCTGGGCAGCTGGTCTGCTATCCGGTGGTCAACCTCAAGCGCAGGGGATTGAGTGTTATCGATTTCGTCGCTCTGCTTGAATCGATTATGCGGTCCGTAGTCTCTGAATTTGGTATAGAGGCGGTGGCCGATTCCCGGAATCGGGGCATCTGGGTCGGTGCCAACAAAATCGGCAGCATCGGTATCGCGGTCAAACGAGGAGTATCATTTCACGGACTGGCCCTGAATGTAAATCTGGATCTCACCCCGTTTTCCTGGATCAATCCCTGCGGCTTGAAAGGGGTGGCAATGACGTCGATGGCGCGCGAACTCTCAGGCGAAATCGATATTGAGCGTGTCCGGCAGGTGCTGCTTCCGACCATTGAGCGGGCCTTCCAGGAGGAATCATCCCCCCCAAAAAGGGGCTTCGTCGATCAGCACCAAGCGAAGGCTTCAACCCCTGTCCATCAGCCGAAACCAAAGTGGCTGAAGAAGCGCCTGCCGACCGGACCCGAATATGAGCGGGTCAGGCGTCTGGTGGGCACCACCAATCTCCATACGGTCTGCAGCGAAGCCCGCTGTCCCAATCAGTTCGAGTGTTATGGCAAAGGTACGGCGACCTTTATGATTATGGGGGACCGCTGTACCAGAAACTGTCGGTTCTGTGCGGTGCAGCACGGCCCATTGGCAGGCCTCGACCTGGGTGAACCGGAGCGGATCGCGGCAGCGGTGGCCGAAATGAATTTGGATTATGCGGTGCTGACCTCGGTCACCAGGGATGATCTGTCCGACGGAGGGGCCGCTCATTTTGTGGCGACAATTCAGGCGATTCGGAAGCGCTGTCCAGGCACCCTTGTTGAAGTTCTGATACCCGACCTGCAGGGAGATCTCGCTGCCCTTGAGTCGTTATGCAGCGGCGGACCTGCCGTTCTCAACCATAATATTGAGACCGTAGCGGAACTCTATCCGATCGTACGGCCGCAGGCCATTTACCAGCGTTCGCTGGAGCTGTTAAGCCGGGCGCTCACCTTCGATGCGTCCCTGGCGACCAAATCAGGAATAATGGTCGGTCTGGGTGAAAGCAGAGAGGCGCTCGTCGAGACCATGCGTGATCTGCGTAAAGCGGGCTGCCAAATTCTCACCATCGGACAGTATCTCCAGCCGACCAGTAAGCATCTGCCGGTCACCCGGTTTGTCCCTCCGGAGGAGTTCGAAGAACTTAAAAAAATTGGTAGGGAGCTCGGTTTTGGCGCCATTGCCGCTGGCCCGCACGTTCGCAGTTCATACCGGGCAGGACATCTTTTCCGCAGTCTGCAGAACCGAGCCGCCAAGGTCTGATTCAGTACGCCTCATTACCTCAGTCTGTTCATTGCTCATATCAGATCGCAGTACTATCCTTTAGCAGAGGCAGGAAAAAGTGGACAACAGCGGTGAAATTATCATTATTCAAAAGGAAATTAGATGACGGGCGGATTATTTGCAGTTCTGGATGATATTGCCTTACTCTTGGACGATGCGGCAGTCATGAGTAAGGTGGCAGCCAAAAAGACGGCCGGCATTCTTGGAGATGATCTGGCTGTCAATGCTGAACGAGCCACCGGATTTCGTGCTTCACGGGAACTGCCGGTACTTTGGGCTATTACCAAAGGATCGTTTATTAATAAAGTGATAATCGTTCCGCTGGCACTGCTGCTCAGCGCTTACGCTTCCTGGCTGATAATCCCTATTCTTCTTTTGGGCGGCTGCTACCTGAGTTACGAAGGGGTAGAGAAAATCGTTCACTACTTCACCCACAAAGGGCACGATAGAGGTTCGATCGAGCAGGCAACCAGCGAGAAAGAGCTGCTCCAGAAAGAGAAAGCCAAGATCAAGTCGGCAGTGCGCACCGATTTTATTCTCTCCATAGAGATCATCATGATCGCGCTGGGCACAGTTATGGAGCAGCCGCTGAGTTTGCAGGTTATCGTCGTCACCTTGATTGCGATCCTGGCGACGGTTGGCGTCTACGGGGTGGTGGCGTTGATCGTCAGGATGGATGATATGGGGCTTTTCCTCATTGCCCGGGCGAAACAATTGAAAGGTTTGCTGGCCAGAATACTCAGCGCTTTGGGTTCGTTTTTGGTTGCCTCACTGCCGTGGGTTATCCGGGCTCTGGGAGTGATCGGTACGATCGCCATGCTGTTGGTTGGGGGTGGAATGTTCACCCACAACCTGCATGCCCTGCATCACGCTGTCGAGGTGATGCCGGCCTTTTTCATCAACCTTCTGATCGGCGGAGCGGTCGGCCTTGTGCTGGTGGGTGCTCAGCAACTGGTGCTGAAAATTCGATCTTGAATGGGTGACTACCATGAGTTCTGAGGCTGGTTCCATAATCTCCAATGAGACGTGTGAGAGGGGTTCAACCTATGGCCAGCCCTGGTCTGAACTGCTGGAGAATAAAGGGATCTGCCAGGAAACTCTTGAGGAGTTCAGCAGCAAGGTACTCAACTTTTACGACGAACAGGGCAGAAAGTTCAGCTGGCGATCGGAGATTTCGCCCTACCGGGTCCTCGTTTCGGAAATCATGCTTCAGCAGACCCAAACCGGACGAGTGGAGGAGAAGTTTGTTGCCTTTAACGGCAGATTTCCAGGATTCCATGAATTGGCTGCAGCCGACTTCAGCGAAGTACTGCGCCTCTGGAAGGGCTTGGGCTACAATCGCAGGGCCAAGTATCTGCATGATATATCGCGCACTGTCGTTGCAGAGTTTGACTCGGCCTTGCCGGATGATCCGGAAATCCTGGTGCGTTTTTCGGGCATAGGCAAGGCGACGGCGGCTTCCATCTGTGTGTTTGCCTTTAATAAACCTTATGCCTTCATCGAAACCAATATCAGAACTGTGTTCATCCATTTCTTCTTCCCCGACCAGCTTGGGGTGAGTGATCCGGAAATCTTGGCTTTGGTTGAAAAGACCATGGACAGGGAGAATCCGCGTCGATGGTTTTATGCGCTCATGGACTATGGGGTAATGCTCAAACAGACGGTAGGCAACCTCAGCCGAAAAAGCAGCACTTACAGGAAACAATCGCGATTCGAAGGTTCCGATCGCCAGTTGCGCGGCAGAATCCTCGACCTGCTTCTGAGCCGCACCCGTGTTGATGTCACGACCGCGGCAATAATTCTCGAGCAACCCGAAGACCGGGTGCGTGCCCTGACCGGAGCGCTTCACTCCGAAGGCCTGTTAGTCGAGGACAACGGCTGGTTCAAGCTGGCCTAGGAGGGGGGTGAGAGGTCTTGTTCCGTGAGTGTACCGGCGTTGTTTTCGGCGAAGTAAAGGTGCAGAAACAGGCAGAAGGATATCAGCGAAACCACCGCGATCAAAACGTTGCTCTTACCCAGTGGCGCAAGAATACCGACGACCAGCCAGTGAAAGGAAATGATAGCCCAGGAATTGAGCTTGAGGGGAAAATTGTTCCAGCGTATGAGAATCAGCAGGCCGCTGAGACTCCAGCCATAGAGGGAAAGGTAGGCATGGCTGTCGAGCAGAAGTCTGCCCCAGCGGTAGTAAAGATAGTTGTAGTTGGCCAGTTCGATATAGAAAATACCGGTGATACCGGTAAAGACCAGAAAGGTCATTCCTGAAAGCAGAAAATATTTTTGTTGTAGGTTGATACCCAGAAGCAAAAAGAAGGAGAAAATCATCAACACGGTGATGAAGAGGATGGTGGCGATGAGGAATTTGGCGATAGCCATTTCAAAAATAATAAACAGGAAGAAAATTATCACGCCCAGGTTGACGAGCCAGAAAAACGATTGCTTGAGGTAGCGCAATTGCTGGGAAATATCTCTTCTGATAAAGGAAAACATCACCGACATGGTTATCAATGAAACGGGAAAGGAGTAACCTAGAAAAAAGACATTGAGGGTCAAGTTCTTGTAGGGCAGCCAGTGCAGGGAGGTGTCGTTGAGTAGCACAAAAGTGGCGATGAAGAGCGCCAGTGAGAGGCAGAGTACAGAGGCGTGATGAAACTTGTCGACCACCGACACCTTGAGATCAAACAACTCCAGCGGCAGAAACGAGAACGCCCGTATGCGGATTGATTCCACAACTATTCCCAGGCTAAATGAGATAACTGCCGCGGCCGGATAGATCTGGAAAAAGGCCAGTAACGCGTATGCCAGGCTGAGCGCGAGGAAAAGATAACACCTCGGTGAGGGCGACGGTGTATTCTCGGTATGGTAGAGAATCGTGAATCCGCCGGCGCAGAGGTTGAACAGAAAGATGTGCAGCCGCTCAAAATTCTTGTCCCAGAGCTGGTCGGCGAATCCGAACATGAAGGCCGTCACCATCAGGGCAAGGACAAAGAAGCGCAGTCGTTTATCGAGAAAAAACTCACTATTTATGGGTTGATCTATGCGCATGGCGGTTGGTCGGCGATAAAGTAATGGTGTGAACTATTGAACAATTATTTACTAATTGCAACACTGGTGAGATAAAGTCTGGAAAAAGTTCCGTCCCAAATGATCTTGAAGGAACGTATGGCATGAAGATATTGAGTGTGGATATCGGTACGACCTCCATGAAAATGGGTGTCTACGAAGGATCTGACAGCGGGCCCGAGCTGGTCGACAGCTTTTCCTGTGATTATGCAATCAACACCTATAACGATGGGCTCTACGGAGACATTGAGCCGGAAAAGTGGCAGTCAGCCTTTGAGCAGGGCTGCAGCTATTTTAGCAACTTAACTGCTCAGATCGAGGTGATTTGCCTCTCTGGTACCACCCCGGGACTAACCGCCATGGATGGAAGTGGCAAAGCACTTGCCCCGGCCATCCTGATGCTTGATCAGCGCTCGAGGTCGCAGGCCCGGGAGATTATCGATTTACTTGGCCAGCAGTACCTGCTCGATCATACCGCAAACGTTCCGGTGGCGGGCGGCTGTTCGCTGGCGTCCATCCTTTGGATAAGAGAAAACCTCCCCGAGGTTTACCGAAAAACCAGAACATTTGGCCACTCCAACACCTTTTTCTGCAAATGGCTGACGGGCAAAAGCGCCATCGATCCCTCCTCCGCCTCCCTCACCGCCCTCTACAACACCTCCGCCAACGATTTGAGTTGGAATCGCTCCATTCTTGATACTTTTGATCTGTCTGAAGACCTGCTGCCGCACTTGCTCCGGGCTTATGAGAGCCCAGGGCGTTTGCAGCCGAAGCTTGCCGCCCAGACCGGTCTGCGCAAGGAGCCAGCGGTACTCATCGGTGGCAATGACGCAGTGCTGGCAGCCTATTCGGTGGAAATCGACAGCCCCGGCCAAATATTCAATATCAATGGGACCTGTGAAATAACCATGGTCTGCCTGGACCAATGTGTACCTTCCAGGAACTATAATATCCGCACCCATGTGCTGCCTGAGCGCTGGTTCTCGTTCTATGTCATGAATGCCGGCGGCAAGGCTTTCGAGTGGTTTAAGGATCTGTTCTGCAGGGAAATGGACAACGACAAGTTTTTCAATGAATTCCTGCCCGACGCCGTCGATAGGTGGCTGGACAGAGACAGCGGGGTCAGCTATATACCCTATCTGATGGGCTCGCGCTACTCACTGCAGCCGCTCAAGGCAGAGTTTCTCGGCCTGACCCAGGAGACGACCCGGGCAGAAATGCTGGCCGCGATGATTCGTGGACTTTGTCAATATCAGCGCCAGAACCTCAAAGATATAGGTCTCGAGCTGAGTCTTGACAATAAAATAGTAGTCTCCGGAGGGGCGGTTAATGAAGCGATATTGCGAGCCAAAAAGCGCTGGATGCGTAACTGCGAGTATCAGTTCGAAGCGGAATCGTCGATGCGGGGAGCGGCTATGCTCGGCTGGAAATATCTGAATTCGTCATCATGAGTAGCGCTGATCACCAGTTGGGAGGATACTCTCCACCAGAACGGTCCCCTTGTCGGGCACCTACACTACAACGAGCGAGGTAAGGATATGTCCTATTACATCCTTCAGTATGCAGATCTGCCAGCAGATCTCGAAGAAAAACTAGAGCAGCATTGTCGAATTACCAGGGTCAAGTCGCTGGATCCTAACCAGGGAGATGATTTCAGGTCGATTTTGGCCGAAACAGAAGGGCTGATCGGGGTAGGTCAGGAGGTCGGAGCTGAGTTTCTCCGCCACACACCCAGATTGCAGGTCGCCTCCACTATTTCGGTGGGCTATGATCATTTTGAAGTGGCTGAGCTTACCCGCCAGGGCGTTATGCTGATGCATACTCCCGAGGTCCTGACAGAGACCACTGCCGATATGATTTTTACTCTGATTCTCTGCGCCGGACGGCGGGCTGCCGAGCTCCATATGATGGTCAAAAAGGGGGACTGGCAGGCCGCGGTCGGTCCTCAACATTTCGGCACAGACGTGTACGGAAAGACCCTGGGCATCATAGGGCTGGGCCGTATCGGTGAGGCAGTTGCCCGGCGGGCGCATCACGGTTTCAACATGAACATCCTTTACCACAACCGATCAGTCAACAAGGCGGCGGAGGCCGAGTTTGAAGCCAGGTTTTGTAACCTTGATGAGCTTTTGGGGCAGAGCGATTTTGTCTGCCTGGTGCTGCCGTTATCGGAACAGACGCACAAACTGATCGGTCCAGATGAGCTGCGAAAAATGAAAGCGGATGCTTTCCTGATAAATGGCGGTCGTGGACCGGTGATAGATGAACAGGCACTGATCGAAGCGCTTGAAAATGGAACCATAAGGGGAGCCGGGCTGGATGTATACGAACAGGAGCCGCTGCCGACAGATTCACCGCTAATGCGACTGCCCAATGTCGTTACCTTGCCCCATATAGGGTCGGCCACCCATGAAACCCGCTACGCCATGGCTGAGCTGGCAGTCGATAATCTGTTGGCGGCGCTGCAGCAACGGGCAACCCGCAACTGCGTGAACCCCGAAGTTCTCAATAGAGATGATCAATGAAGTACATTGGGGTTTGAACCAGTTGGCTTCTGCCAATCGGTTCAAAGTAAGACTCCTGCTGGAACATCAGCCGGTTGGCTCAGAATGAACAAAGACTTCCTGCTGCGGCAAGGACATCGATATACTCTCATCGACGTTGAAAGTAGCTACCAGCTTTTGCCATAGATCAGTGCGGGTGGAAAGCCAGTCCTCATTCTTTACCCAGCAGTAAGCCACCATATCGACACCGGATGCCGTGGCATTTACTATATGGGTGAACGGGGGGCTGGGATCATTCACCACTCGTTCATCAGCGCCCATCACCTCGACGAAAACCTGCCTGGTCTTGTCGATATCGCTGTCGTTGTTGACACTGAGCATTATTTCAATTCGCCGATGCGGGATAACACTGAAATTTTTTATGGTTGAGGCCATAACCGCCGCCGTGGGAATAGTCACGGAGGTTCCATCAAACTGCTTGATAGTAATTCGAAACACGTCTATGGCGGTGATTACACCAAAGATACCGTTGACTTCAACGATATGACCGATGAAGAACGGCAGGCTGGGAATGAAAGGAACGAGGAAAAATACAACGACGGAGCCGATCAATACACCAGCAAGAGCAAGATGGGCGACGCCGTCCACTGGAACGCCTATCTTGTCAAGGACCAGCAATGCCATAATGATGAGCACGAACACATAAAGAGTGCCAAAAAATACCCTGATCAATCTCTTATTCTTGATGTGGGGATAGATAAGCTTTCCGGCGAGACGGTGAATTAAAAAAATCACCAGCATGGCCCCGATTACGAGATAGAGACTTCCGGCAATCTGGGCACCGTAGTTACCTAGTTTATCGAAAACAAGTACGGTAGTGTCAGCAATTTCTTCGATTTGTTCTTCAACCGGTAATTTTTCGGCCATGGTGTTCCTCCATTTTGCTAAACCTCCTGAAATGTCAAGGTGAGGCTGCTGAAAATCAATGCTCTGCTCCACACAGCTTGTGGGCTGCTGGCTGAATCACTCTCCATTTTATCAGACAGCAGGGCGGGAGCATCGGATTCAGGCCTAATCGGCAGGGGATAGCCTGGGTAAACTGAGGGCCTGGTGAGCTGACTTGAGGTCCTATTTTTCAGGCAGGCTAATACCTTTAAAGATTTTTATCACGGCACTGTCGTCTTCACCACCGTGTCCGTCGTTGCTTGCCGATGTAAACATTTGATAGGCGGTTGATCCCAGATAGAGCGGAAACTTCAGAGATTGAGCAGTATCTGTAACGATACCGAGGTCTTTGACAAATATATCAACCATTGATTTGGGCGAATAGTCCCCTTCTACCACATGCTGCATCCGGTTCTCGAACATCCATGAGTTGCCTGCTGCGTTGGTTACCACCTCATACATCAGATCCAGAGGTATACCCGCCTTGGCGGCCATTGCCATTGCTTCTGCACCGGCGGCGATATGAACTCCCGCCAGCAGCTGATGGATAATCTTTACCATCGACCCCAGGCCGATTTCCTTGCCTATCCGAAATACTTTTATCGCGGTTGCCTCGAGAACGGGCTGTAATCGTTTAAAAGCCAGATCGGAGCCGGAAGCCATCACGGTGATCTCACCCTGATCCGCTTTTGCCGCGCCGCCCGAGACCGGAGCGTCAATCATGAGCAGATCTTTCTCCGCCAGGCGCGATTCGATTTCCCGGGCATCTTGAGCCGCAATGGTAGCCGATACCATTACTGCCGTGCCGGGACGCAGGTGATCGATCAGTTCATTCTCGAAAAGCACCTGCTTGACCTGTGCAGCGTTGACAACCAGGAGGACTATTGAATCAAGCCGTTCGGCAAAATCCTGACAGTTTCTGGAAACACCGGCAGCGCCCGCCTCAGACAGAGCTTGCAAGGAGTCCGGACTGATATCAATGCCGTAGGTTCTCAAGCCGGCCCTGATACAGGAGCGGGCCGCACCCATCCCCATTGAGCCAAGGCCGATCACTGCAACCGAGTGGGTTTGTTCGTTCACCTGTCACCTCTTATTCTCATTTAAATTTTTAGCGCTCTGCGCTGGAAAGCGGTAAAAGGTCACCCGCTGCTGCTGAACCTTGGCCGGTTTGGTATTTCTTACTCACCGATGCCTGGAGCAGCGTTGTAGGGTGTCACAATAGATTGAGTCTCTGGATACAAAAATAGATCAGAACATCTCTTTTACAACTAAAAGGTGAGCCAAAGCATTTTGTTATCGCAGCACATTATCCCAGCACCTCAGTTCCGAGAGCATCGACATTAGATCTCTGGTCTCGTTTTAGAAACGGTATCCGTAGCGGAGCCCCAGAGTGTCGAGCCCTTCATTGGGTTCTGTCAGATAGCCGTTGGAGATATGATCGAACATGATCGAAATGAGATGATGGTGACCAAAAGCAAAACCTGTCTCGATCGCCAGCCGAAAGAGCACCGTTGAACCAAGCTGATTCATGTTTGCCACATCTCCCTGGTCGGTTTCACCATCGTGAACGGCAAGCCCCAGTGCCAGATCGATGAAGTAGCCTTTCGGCCAACGGTATTCCCAGACGCCTCCTCCGTATATTTTGGAAGTATCGCCGGTGGTATTCAGGGAAAAACCGAGGTTTGGTCTCAGCATCCCGCTGAAAAGGTCCAGGGAAGGGGAAAACACAAGTTCGGCGTTGACATCGAATCCCCCTTCATTGCTCGATCCACCCCAGACACCGAGATCGTGATACAATACACCGAACCGAATTTCAGCAATCGGGTCCGCAGAACAGATCGGTACCGTAAGTAGAGTGCCACAGGCAAACAGGAGCCCGAGCAGACTGCGTCCGAGGGCAGTCCTGATGTTGTGGCTACTTGGGTTGACTGGCGGAGTTCTCACCGTCTTTTTTGTTGAGATATCTAAGCAGCTGGCCGGCTGCACTGGTTGGTGAAATCTCCTGCAGGGCGATGGCGGCGGTTAGTTTAGGAAGATTGGCCTCGATATCGGGATGGGTGAAAAACCAGGTCTTCAGTCCTTCTTCGAGCAGGAAATACATCCAGTCCAAGGCCTGTTTTTTCCGTTTTGAGTCCAGCTCCCCAGCCGCCTGCAGGGCGGTCCGATGCTGGTTGACGGTCTCCCATATTTCAGCGAGACCGCTCTTCTTGAGCGCGCTGCAGGTCAATACCTGGGGTGACCAATTGGCGCTGCCCGGAGTCAGTATGTGCAGGGCCCCTTCATATTCCCTGCGGGCCCGCTCAGCCCGGGTCACATTATCGCCGTCGGCTTTGTTGATGACGATAGTATCGGCTACCTCGAGTATTCCTTTCTTGATACCCTGCAATTCGTCGCCGGCCCCGGCAATCATCAGGACCAGGAAGAAATCGACCATCGAGGCCACGGCGGTTTCTGATTGTCCAACTCCTACCGTTTCGATGATGATCACGTCGAAACCGGCCGCCTCACAGGCCAGCATCGTCTCTCTCGTCTTTCTGGCCACGCCGCCCAGGGTGCCGCCCGATGGTGAGGGGCGGATGAAGGCATTGTCGTTTACCGAAAGCTCAAGCATTCTGGTTTTATCACCGAGCACAGAGCCTCCGCTCCGGGCGCTCGATGGGTCAATGGCAAGGACCGCCACCCGGTGACCAAGATCGGTCAACAGGGTTCCGAAGCTCTCGATAAAGGTTGATTTTCCGGCTCCCGGTACACCGGTGATGCCAAGGCGGATGGCCTTGCCGGTGTAGGGCAGCAGCTTTTCGATGATGGTCCCAGCCATCTCCTGATGGCTCGGCAGGGAGCTTTCAATCAGGGTGATGGTTCTCGACAGCATTAGCCGGTTGGCGTCGAGTACACCCTGAATGTAATAGTCGGGATCTTTGTGCATGGAGGTTGTGAGCTAACCGATCAGCGTATCTGTTCTCTGTCTTTGACGACCAAACGGGAGCCGGTGGACCGGACTCCCGTTGATAGTCGCTGGTGCCATATCGGCAGACGGCCCTTAGGCCGCCGCTTCAATGAGATCAAGGGTTCGGTTTGCCGAATCAATAACCGAGGTGCCTGGCCCAAACACCGCCTGGACCCCACGTTCGAAAAGATAATCATAATCCTTTGGCGGAATGATGCCACCAGCCACTACTTTAATATCCTCTCCGCCCTGCTTTTTCAATTCTTCCACCAGGCCAGGAACCAGGGTCTTGTGACCGGCGGTCAGGCTGGAGGCGCCGACCACGTGGACATCGTTTTCGATGGCCATTTTCGCGGCCTCCTCCGGCGTCTGGAAAAGCGGGCCGATATCAACGTCGAAGCCGATATCGGCGTAGGCGCTGGCAATTACTTTAATTCCCCGGTCATGCCCGTCCTGACCCATCTTGGTGACCAGCATGCGGGGACGTCGGCCGTGGTTCTTGAGGAAATTTTCGGTCCGCTGGCGAAGATGGAGAAGGCTCTCGGAGTCTGAGGCAAATTCGGAGGCATAGGCACCGGAGATACATCGGGTGTTGGCGACGAAACGCCCGAAGACCTTCTCCATTGCATCGGAGACCTCGCCGACGGTTGCCCTGGCCCGCATCGCCGGTAGGGCTGCCTCGAGCAGGTTGCCGCCTTCCTTGGAGATCCTGGTAATCTCTGCCAGCGCCGCATCAACCGCGGCCTGGTCGCGGGTTTCTCTGATCTGATTTATTCTGGCGACCTGGTCATCACGAACCGATGCCGGAACTTCCCTGACCTCAAAATCGATCTTTTCGTCTTTAAGCTGATATTTATTGACCCCGACGATCACGTCAAGGCCCTGGTCGATGCGCGCCTGCTTCCGCGCCGCCGATTCTTCGATGCGCATTTTCGGCATCCCCGATTCAATGGCTTTGGCCATGCCGCCCAGTTCCTCGACCTCGTTGATGATCTTCATCGCCGAGTCAACAATTGAATTGGTCAGTGATTCGACATAATAGGAGCCGCCCAGCGGATCGATCACGTGACAGACTTCGGACTCTTCTTGAATGATGATCTGGGTATTACGGGCGATTCGGGCGGAAAAATCGGTGGGCAGTCCGATCGCTTCATCGAAAGAGTTGGTGTGCAGCGACTGGGTGCCGCCGAGCACCGAGGTCAGTGCCTCAAGAGTGGTTCTGATGACATTGTTGTAGGGATCCTGTTCGGTCAGGCTCCAGCCGGAAGTCTGGCAATGGGTCCTGAGCATCGCTGAGCGTGGATTCTTGGGGTTGAACTGCTGCATCAGGTTATGCCAAAGGAGTCGGGCGGCCCTGAGCATGGCGATATCCATGAAAAAATTCATGCCGATACCGAAAAAGAAGGAAAGCCGCGGCGCGAATTCGTCGATATCCATGCCGGCATTCAGCGCTGTTCTCACGTATTCAAGACCGTCGGCCATGGTGAAGGCGACCTGGAGTACCGAATTGGCGCCTGCCTCCATCATGTGATAGCCGCTGATACTGATGGTGTTGTAGCGCGGCATATTCTTTGAACAGAAACCGATGATGTCGGAAACGATGCGCATCGAAGGGGTCGGCGGATAGATGAAGGTGTTTCTGGTCAGATACTCCTTCAGAATATCGTTCTGAATGGTGCCGGTCAGCTGTTCGTGGGCTACTCCCTGTTCCTCGGCCGCGACGATGTAGCTGGCCAGGATGGGGATGACGGCTCCGTTCATGGTCATCGAGACAGACATTTTGTCAAGCGGGATCCCATCGAACAGAATCTTCATGTCCTCGACTGAATCGATGGCCACTCCTGCCTTGCCAACATCGCCGGTAACACGTGGGTGGTCAGAATCGTAGCCCCGATGGGTGGCCAGGTCGAAGGCCACCGAAAGTCCTTTCTGTCCAGCAGCCAGGGCCTTGCGGTAAAATTCATTTGATTCTTTGGCGGTGGAAAAACCGGCGTACTGCCTGATGGTCCAGGCTCGGCCAGCGTACATGGTGGCCATCGGTCCCCTGACGTAGGGAGGGAGACCCGGGAGCGTGTTGGCACATTCGAGTCCTTCGATGTCCTCGGCTGTGTAAAGCGGCTTAATCTTAATGCCTTCGGGGGTCTGCCAGTCGAGAGAGTCGAGCGGCTTGCCTTTCATCAGTTTAGTGGCGAGTTCCTGCCATTTCTCATATTCCGGGTGTTGTGACATGGTTGACTCCTTGTGGATGACGGTCCTTAGGTATGCCGATGATTTTATGAACGTTCACAGAGTTCGACCAGGATGCCGCCGGTGGCTTTGGGGTGCAGAAAGGCGATACGGGCTCCCCCTGCCCCGATTCGTGGGGTCTGATCGATGAGCTGGCCATTCTTTTCTTTGAGTTCTGCGAGCGCCGCATCGATGTCGGCGACCCGAAAGGCAATATGCTGAAACCCTGTACCTTTTTTGTCGATGAATTTGGCCACGGGGCCGTCGGGGGCAGTCGATTCGAGCAGTTCGACCTCGCTCTCACCAACCGGGAAGAAGGCAGTAGTCACTTTCTGCTCGGTGACTGTCTCGGCTCCCTCGAACTCGAGGCCGAGCACGTCAGTCCAGAAATTTTTTCCCTCGTCGATACTGTTTACGGCGATTCCAAGATGATCGATCTTGAGTATCTTCATACGTGCCCTCCAGATTATTTCTATGATTTAGATCTAAATTTAGTCGTTTCAGTGATTACTCTGGCCGTTTTTATAGTCAGGATTGAGCATGCCCCGCCAGACCATTTCAAACATGGCGTTGGCCTGAGCCGACAAGCTTTCCTGCTGGCCCCGGAGGATCCACATGAAAAAGGATCGCTGGACGAAGCCCATCAGAAAGTCAAGCAGGGTGCCGGCCCTGACATCGGGATTCAAAATACCCTCTTTCTGGCCCTGCCGGAGCACATCGATCATCAGCCCCATCATTCTGGGCTGGGCAAAGGTCTTGTCAGCCATCCAGGTGTTCATCGGCAGGGTCATGAAGACGATGCGGCCGAGTCCAACGTGGCGTTCGTAATAGTCGAGTTGCAGCCAGAAGACTTTGCGGAGTTTCTCCTTAAGGTCTTCTATGCCCTGCAAATGATCAACGATACGATCAGTGAGCTTGCCCATCCACACATCGACAAAGGCAAAGACCAGCCGTTCTTTACTGCCGTAATGCTTGTAGATGGTCGTGAAACTGACCCCGGCCTGCTCAGCGACATCTCTGATGCTCGCTTTGTGGAAATCGGAGTTGGAAAAGATCTCCAAAACCACCTTTTCCAGCCGCTGATGGACGTCGGGACGAAATGTTTCAGCCATGATCAGTCGTTAGTCGTCAGAACCTAAATTTCAGCCAATTACGCAGAGAACAGCACCTTTGGTAATCGTGTCACCGCTGTCGAAGTCGATGGCTTTGATGGTGCCGTCGCAGGGTGCCGGCAGTGCATTTTCCATCTTCATGGCCTCCAGGACGACAACCGTATCCCCCTGCTTGACACTGTCACCAACCTTTTTTTCATACTTGACGATCATGCCAGGCATGGGTGCCAGCAGCAGGGTGCCGGTAGGCGAAGCTGCCGGTGCGGGGGCCGCTGGTTCCGGATTCGATGCCGTTGCCGCCGGCGCCGCTGGTGCGGGGGCAGCGGGAGCCGCTGCGGTTACCGGGGCCGCGAATAGTGCCGGGCCGCCTACCGGGTCGACATCGACGCTAAAGAACTCCTGGTCGACAAAGACATTGAAGGTTCGGGCCGATTCACTCTTGGCCGGGGCATCCTGTTTCTTGTCGACCAGTTCTCCGGCCTTGGCTTTCTTCAGTATTTCATCTTTCTTTTTCACCTCTTCCATGGTGATCGGCTGGACATTGTCCGGAGCGGGAGTGATGCCGTATTTCCATTCCAGGAACTTCTTGCCGGTGACCGGAAACTGAGCATAGAGAATCACGTCGTCCAGATCCTTGGCCAGATCGCCGACCTCTTCCTTGGCTTTCTCAAGTTCGGGTTCGAGTACCTCGGCCGGCCGGCAGGTGATCGGTTCCTCGCCTCGCGGGTAACCTTTGAGCGCTTTTTTCTGAACTTCCGGATTGATCGGCGTGGCGGTTTTACCATAAAGCCCGTAGCAAAGATCCTTAACCTGGCCGGTGATCATCTTGTAGCGCTCATCAGGGGTGTCGTGCAGCACGTTGTTGACCGTCTGCACGCCAACGATCTGAGAAGTCGGAGTGACCAGCGGAATCTGGCCGAGATCCTTACGAACGCGGGGCAGCTCTTTGTAGACCTCGCCGATCTTGTCCAGTGCATCCATTTCGCGGAGCTGGTTGACCAGGTTGGAGAGCATGCCGCCAGGCGTCTGGTGCAGCAGTACATTGATGTCGATGATCGATACCTTGGAATCGTCAAGCAGGTGCTTGTATTTCGGCAGTACTTCTTTTTCCAGGATTTCGTTGATGCTGGCCAGTTTCTTGATATCGAAACCGGTGTCGCGGTTGGTACCGAGCAGGGTCATGACCAGAGGTTCCACCGCTGCGTGGGACGTTCGGTAGGCATAGGGCGTCATACAGGTATCAATGATGTCGACTCCAGCCTCGATGGCTTTGAGATGCGTCATTGGTGACATACCTGAAGTGAAATGGCTGTGCAGATGAAGCGGAATCGAGACAGCCTCTTTCATCGATTTAACCAGATTATAGGCGTCGTAGGGAGCCAGCAGGCCTGCCATATCCTTGATGCAGATTGAATCAGCGCCCATCGATTCAAGGTCTTTGGCCTTGGTGAGATAATAGTCGAGATTATAGACTTCACCTCCCAGCCGGGGCTCGGTCATCGTGTAACAGATACAGCCCTGAAAGTGTTTGCCGCTTTTCTTGATTTGGCTGACTACCGTCTCAAAATTGCGATAGTCGTTAAGGGCGTCGAAGGTGCGGAAAATATCCATACCGTTTTCCGCGGCTCTGTCAACGAAGGCCAGGGCCAGATCATCTGCATAGTTACGGTAGCCCACCAGGTTCTGGGCTCTCAGCAGCATCGAAAACGGGGTTTTTTTGATGTAGCGTTTTAAGGTCCGGAGGCGCTCCCATGGGTCTTCGTTGAGAAAGCGGTGCATGGTATCAAAAGTTGCACCACCCCAGGTTTCAACAGCCCAGAAACCGACTTCGTCAATCAGCTCGGCCACCGGTATCATATCCTCAGTTCTGCCGCGGGTGGCAAACAGGGACTGATGCCCATCGCGCAGAGACAGATCCATGATTTTTACTGGATTTTCCGCTGCCGGGCGGTCACTGTCATAATTCATTTCAGTCATTTGAACTTGGTCGCTCATCGTCTCTATCTCCTTATGCCTGTACGTTGGCTTTTATTAGCTTAGCGAAAGCTGGTAAATGTCCGCAGTTGAACGAGCCTGCGCATGGTCATCATGTCCTGCCGGCCGCTCTGGCTCCATAAACTCTGAGACTGGCGTGCCGCCTGATCTTCCTGCTGCGCGGCAGCATCCGCCGCTGCCTGCTCTTCCATTTGCAGGTAGGCATTTACAGCTGCCAGGGCCGCTGCCATTTTCTTTTGCATGTCTGCCATTGTCTTCTCGATTGCCTTCAGTTTTCAGGTCTTGATTCCTTCGGATGGCCTTGTCTCCCACCGGTGGGTATGAAGGCGGGAATCACTCATATATTTCATAATCTGTTGATGTTCCGAGCAGATCGTCTATTTCTTTCTGGATAGCGATCCGCTTGTCGTTTTTCACCCAGTCGTTCCAGTCCTCGATCGAACGCCAGGTGCTGATCACCATACACTCTCCCGGCTGGTCCAGCCGTTTGAGGGTCTGGCCGGAGATGTAGCCCGGCTGCATCAAAGTGACGCTTCTCAGTCGTTTGAGCAGGACGGTGAGTTCCGGAATATTGGCTTCGGATACGTTACGTTTGATAAAAATTTTAACGCTCATTGTTGTCCCCTTCTGTGCTGTTTATAATGGAATGTTTCCGTGTTTCTTCATCGGGTTGGTATCGCGTTTGGTCTCAACGATCTTCAGGGCGTTGATAATTCTGATCCGGGTCCGGGCCGGCTCGATGATATCATCGATATAGCCCCGCTGGGCTGCCACGTAAGGGTTAGCTACGGCGTCCTGATATTCCTGCTCCCGTTCCTGCAGGTACTTCTCAGGATCAGCCTCTTTTTTAGCCTGTCTGCCGTAAAGTACTTCAACGGCGCCTTTGGCTCCCATCACCGCGATCTCTGCTGTCGGCCAGGCGTAGTTGATATCGCCCCGCAGATGTTTGGAAGACATCACGCAATAGGCGCCGCCATAGGCTTTACGAGTGATAACCGTGACTTTCGGGATGGTTGCCTCGGCGTAAGCATAGAGAATCTTGGCCCCGTTTCGGATGACACCGCCATACTCCTGAGCAGTACCAGGCAGAAATCCGGGCACATCTACAAAGGTGACGACGGGGATGTTGAAGCAGTCGCAGAACCTTACAAAGCGGGCCCCCTTGACCGAGCTGTCAATGTCGAGCACACCAGAGTAGTGGGCCGGCTGGTTGGCCACGATGCCGACGCTTCTGCCATTGTAACGACCAAAACCGACAATCAGGTTCGGAGCGAAGTTTTCCTTGATTTCGAAGAAATCACCGTTATCGACCGTTGCCAGGATGATATCCTTCATATCGTAGGCTTCGTTCGGATTGGTCGGTATGATGGTGTTGAGTTCCTCGGCCCGGCGCTCAGCTGGATCCGCACAGGGGATCATTGGCGGATCTTCCATGTTGTTCTGCGGCAGAAAAGAGACCAGCTTGCGTACGTAAGCAATGGCATCCGCCCCTGTATCGGCGGCGAAGTCGGAAACCCCGCTGCGTGAGGAATGCATATCTGCACCCCCCAGTTCCTCAACAGTCACATCTTCGTGAGTTACCGATTTCACTACTTTGGGGCCGGTCAGAAACATATAAGAATTGTTCTTCACCATGACCACAAAGTCGGTCAATGCTGGTGAATAAACTGCACCACCGGCACAAGGACCGAAGATTGCAGAAATCTGCGGGATGACACCTGAAGACATGACATTTCTGAGAAAGATGTCGGTATAACCCGCAAGGCTTTCTATCCCCTCTTGAATCCTGGCACCACCGCTGTCATTCAATCCGATAACCGGGGCCCCGTTTTTCATTGCCAGGTCCATTATTTTGCAGATTTTCTCGGCAAATGTCTCCGACAATGATCCACCCAGAACGGTAAAATCCTGGGCAAACACATAGACGATACGTCCATCGATGGTGCCGTGGCCGGTGACAACGCCGTCGCCTGGATACTTTTGTTGATCCATGCCAAAATCGGTGCATCGATGGGTCTTGAACATGTCGAATTCTTCAAACGACCCCTTATCCAAAAGAAGATCGAGCCGTTCTCTGGCGGTCATTCTGCCGAGCGAATGCAGTTTGTCGATTCGCTTCTGACCACCGCCGAGTTTGGCCTCGGCCCTGAGTTGTTTCAGATATTCGAGTCTTTCGATGGTATCCATGGGTTCTCCTTAGCGAAATAAATGCGGGTAATGGGGGTGCGACAACCGGATTGACTGGAGTTGTATTAGCATCTTTACTGATCGTAATTATCTGTATTAACAATTAAAAACAAAAACAAGCTGTCAACAAATCAACTTGCAAAAGAACATTGTTACTCTGACATTTTTAGGTAATTAATCAGATATTGTCAA
>NODE-178-length-22740-cov-7.56945_pt1 | contig 22740 bp, 13 predicted proteins | sample MGYA00139097_ERZ477577 | MGnify/ENA metagenome assembly ERZ477577
ACCGGCGCATAAATTTTGCTGTCTCGGTTTTGCCTTCGATATAGCTTGGTTCCATTAGACCCATTAAGCCTTGTATGGCAATTTCAAGATTAGTTTTGCTCATGCCGTTGTTTCGGGCATGTTCTGATTCGTCAAATAATTTTAGAGCCTTAACCCGAAGAGGACTGAAGGGGTGAGTGGAAAACCAATCTTCTTTCGGAGCACTGATACCCGGTCCAGCATCAGCTAACTGCATGTCATCAATCTGATTCAAGAAATCGTTGAGGTTAAAGCTGATTGTTTTTCCAGTCAGCCCGGAAGCCAGTTTGAATAGCGACCGGGCAACACTATCGAGATCTTGTGAGCAATGCGCCCCCGCACGATCAGCAGATATCTCAGCATATCTGGACCAGGCAAACAATTCCAATGCCAGGCGTGGATCAGGTTTGGCGTCGCCGCCCAGCAAATAACCTATGGGAATGTTGTGGTGCCCATAAATATGGTGCCCAAGTTCATGGCCCATCACAAAATGCAGTTCTTCTTGAGTAAACGATTCAAGCAAACTCGATGCGAACATGACAAACAGTCGGCCATCCTCCGGCTTGAAACACATCGCATTGAATTGCGGGCTTGCAAACACATAGAGTTCCAGTGGAATTTTCATTTCCAGCGTTTCAATACATTCATCTGCAATTTTGTGAATATCGGGTGCCATACCCCGGCTTAAACGCACAGAAGATGACAACAAGCGCCTTCTGAGTCCCATGGGTTCTTTCCCTTCCATTCTGGCTATCATTTCCTTGATTTGAATGACCTCAGGATGCTCAAGCAGTTTTATATAGAGTTCCAGGTCATTCTGGCAGCGTATACTTTGTGCACTCATATTTGTATTCCCATGGTTGTGAGAGGCCCACGTGAGGGCAAAGAGAGGAAAACTCTTTTTCCTGCTCTAGGATAGAATACCAAATGATTAATTGCACTTAAAACTTGTCTACTGTGTGCATAATCCCATCTCAGAAGGTAATTGCTCGACAACAGCCAATGGTGTATCCTCACAGCTCAAATGTCAGCAACTGGAGATGTACCATGAAACCGTATGACAGCTACCTTTTTGATGCCGACGGCACCCTGTTCGACACCGTCGACCTTATCTGTGCATGTTTTCAATATGTTGCAGAGAAATATGCAGGTATGACTATGGACAGGAGTATCATCATCAATGGTATTGGATTGCCGCTCAAGAATCAGCTCATTGCCCATCTGGGCCCAGAGCTTGACCATGATCGGATTCTTGATGATTATCTCCAGTACCAACTCAGCATAATGGAAGACAGTATCAGCCCATTTCCCCATGTTACCGAGACCTTGGAAATACTGAAGAGTGCAGGAAAAAAATTGGCTGTTGTCACCTCGCGAAGACGGTTCAGCCTTGAGAAAATCCTAGATTCCACTGATACCGCCAGGTATTTCGACGTTCTGGTAACGCCTGAAGACACAACCAGACATAAGCCTGATGCCGAACCAGCTCTAAAGGCCATGTCTCTGCTTGGTGCAGATAAAACCAGTACCGTGTTTACCGGTGACGCCCTCTACGATATCTGCAGCGGAGCGAGCGCTGGCATCGATACCATCTTTGTCAACTGGAGCCATGCTGAACTATCTTCCCTTCCGGTATCTCCCACCTGGGCGATTGACTCTCTGCAGGAGTTGACCCGCTGCCTGAACAAAGTAAGCTCGGCTCAAGTAAAGTCCGATTAAGGTTATTGCATTGTTGATCAACCGTCAGTGACTTCGCAATGAAAAGCGATTTACAAATAAAATGGTAACGAGAGGAAGGATGAGGCTCAGGCTTGTTACGGTGAGCAACAGGATACCCAGCTCGGAATAATCTGCAGGGGTGATCGTGTTACCGGTCAGTGGATCTATAACTTCACGGCTTATGATGAAGAACTGATTAAGATATTTGGTTCCGAGGCTGCTCAATGAAAGGGCCAGGTTGGTGAAGGAGGCCATTACGGCAAAAAAGGTCGCTTTGAGATGGGCAGGTGCACTGTTGGCAATCCAGGCCAGCATTGGTATCATAGCAACCTGGCCCAGCGGTGATTCAATTGCTGTATCAACAACGGCAATAAACCGTGCATCAACAAAGCCATAGGTGAGTCTTGAAGTCCATTCGTGAAGTCCATAGAACATGCCGATAATCGGAAGGCTCAATAAAGAACCGACAACAGTAAGAAACCCAACGACGTAAAAAATTGACTTTTCGGCCATGAATCGACGAAAGATAAACATCCCAAACAGGGCTAGACTGCTGCCAATCAATGACAATAATGACATAAATTGCTGATCGAAACCCAGCTCATCAATTTGCCACCAGGAAGCTCCTGCCCCTGGACCAGGAAGGGCCCGAAACACAAAGATGACGATTGCCGTTCCTACCAGAGTGTTGCGGGCAGCAGAACTCAATTCTTTCAACAGCTTATTCATCAGAAAGAGTACGATTGCCATTGATCCGGCAAAAATAATTTCCTGGTTGTAAGGGACCTGCATTAAACCCATCGTCAGAGTAAAAATGACAAATGTCAGACTCCCGCCAAGAATCCACCAATTGGGTTTGACTTTGTTTATGCCAATACCTTCCTGATTATGCACCCTCTCTTGTTTGATGCCTTGTTTCAGTAATTTTCTCGCTCTCGATCGTTTCAGTATTTCAGCCAGTATAACCCCACCTATTGAAATGAGCGGGATTATCATGGCCAACTTGTAGATTTGCACATAGACAGCTACTTTCTGATCTTCCACCATGCTGTTTACATCATTAAACAGAAGTATGTTTATAAGTGAAACGGCAACGCCGCCGCCTATGATGGCAACCCGTCCGAGAGTTTGCATGGTAGTATGCATCAGCTTGAGTGTTTTGCTGTCAAAAACAGTGCCTTGATCATCAGCCGTTGGCACGGCTTCAACGGTCATAGCATCGGCAACAACGTCCTGGACCACATAACCGATCGGAGCGAGAAGGGCTGAGAATACGAACCAGGCCTCAACAGTCATGTAAGGGGTGATGAGTGATGGTGCACTGATCAAAACGAGCATGATAGCAAGGCTGGTGCCAATGAGTGTGGCTCCGAGAAAGACGAGGATCGATTTCCATCGCCAGATCAGATCCACCAGGTGGCCCAAAGGCATCTTCAGCGCCCAGGGAATGCCGGCCCAGAAACCGAGCATCGCCAGAAAATCTGCAGGGAGGCCAAGATAATCTTTAACAAAGAATGTTCCGACGATGCCGGTTAATCCAGAAATGCCTGCTGCCAGGTAAACCATCAGCGGCGGCAGGTAGGAGAGCCTTAGATGGCGAAACAGCTCAATAATGTGGCTATCAAACCAATTCCATGGGCCTGCAGCTAAACGTTTCAAAAGAGCACCACCAAGATTGTTTTTGGCCACTGTTTTCAGCTCCCACCGGGTGATAAGGCCGTTGCCTTCAACGTTTCTAAAAATAGCCCTTTACAACCAGAGCCAGCCGATAAAGTGTTTCAAAACTACCCATATCTCGTCACTTCCTCCCGAGCACATCTTCAGTAGAGGAACTGACATGCTAACCATTACTGCGAATACAATCCAGGCAGCGAAGCCAAAAGAAAAGGCCTATTTTACCCGGGGTAACGAATTAAAAGGGTTCACTTTGAGCGTTTTAGCCCGGCAAGAATAAAGATCGTGGCTGAATTATGTCAGAGCAGTGCTTGATGATTCTAACCATCTAAAGACCTTCATAAAAGGGTAATTTTCTAACATGCTGTGATTAGGAATTGATTTTACCTTCAAGCTAAACAACCCTGGCGATGAAATACCGCAGAGAAATTTGGTCGCATTCAGGACAGAGTAGTGGTCACCGGCCTTTTTTCTGAAAGCAGAGATCAATTCATTTGGATTATAAGCAGCAAGAGGTTTGAGATTAGTTGTGTGTTTAATTTCTGCGATACTATCTTGGCAAACTGAACAATGACCACATCGTTCCCTGCGTTGTTCTCCAAAATACTTTGCCAGACGATTGTTTATACATGTCCTACTTTCAAAGAGGTCAAGCATAGAGGCTATTCGGCCAATTTCATAGGTCTCCTTGTCTTTGAAAACGTCAAACACTCTTTTGCTTATATCTATCGAATCATAGGACTTTGATAGAATGTCATAAACTTCAGTTGCCTGTTTAGACTGGAGCACAATCCATTTCTGCTCATTGAAGTATTCGATTGCAGCAATTACACGTTGCCGTTTACAATCAAGGTGGTCCACGACACTGTTAACATCAAGGTACGTCCACACTTTTTTGGTGTCACAGAAGTCAAAGATAGTTTTAACAAAGTGTCTCCTCTCACCATCGAACCGATCAATGATCTGATCTTTTGATTCATTATACTTGAAGAAATACGTGTTAAAATATGAATACTTAGGTCGTATGATCCCCTCCTTATCAAGATAGATCAACAGGGTTTTCAAGGGGAGGGACTTGATATCCAAACGACGGGACAACGTGGTAAGGGCCATATGCCATTGCATTCCATCCTGTTTCTTTATTTCCTGGAGTAACTCGTGGATTGAGTCTGCTGTCGGTGTATCTCCATAAACAAAGTTTTCAAGGACGTTGATATTGTCGCGATTAGCCAGCACTTCACAAAAGGCGGGCTTGCCGTCTCTGCCAGAGCGACCGATCTCCTGGCTGTAGTTTTCAATCGATTTGGGCATATTATAGTGAATAACGCGCCTGATATTGTTTTTGTCTATTCCCATCCCAAAAGCAATGGTGGCGACGACACAGTGTAGCTTTCCAGCCATAAACGAATTTTGTATATGCTCCCGATCCTCATTCCCCATTCCTGCATGGTAGGCGGAGGCCTTGAACTGGTTATCAGCGAGAAAGTCAGCCACTTCCTCGGCTGTTTTCTGGAGCGTTACATAAACTATTGTGGGCGCGCCGGGGGCTTCCTTGATTCGATTCAACAGCAGTTTCACCTTCTCAGTTTCTTGGACAGGTGATATTTGTAAAAATAAATTCTCTCTGTAGAATCCCGTCGAAATTACATGTTCGCTAGAAATATCGAATTTAGCACACATATCCCCCCTGACCTTTATTGTTGCCGTTGCTGTCAACAACAGAACAATTGGGATATTAAACTCTTTCCTATATTCCGGGAGCTTGAGGTATTCAGGCCGGAAATTATGGCCCCACTCTGAAATACAATGTGCCTCATCTACTACCAACAACCCTACTTGCATCTGTTTGAGGTGGTTACGGAACCGCTCGTTTTTAAATCGCTCAACTGAAATCATCACTATTTTTAATTTATTGGTTCTCGCGTCTTCGATTATCTGGTGATACTCTTCCGGGGATAAGGTTGAGTCAAGACGGGCAGCCGGTATATTTTTTAATCGTAGAAACTCCAGTTGATCTTTCATCAGTGAAAGCAGAGGCGAGACCACTAACGTCATCTTTGGCAATAGTACGGAAGGCAATTGATAGCATAACGATTTTCCCGCTCCTGTAGGAAAAATTGCTACAGCCGACTGCTGCTGCATAATTCGCTGAATGACCGCTTTCTGCCCCTGCTTGAAAAGATCAAAGCCGAAATAGCTCTTGAGTTGGTATTCGAGGGGCCTGGTTTGGTCTATAGGTAGATTCTCAGGCATAATAGCGTGTCGGTATTAGGTTGATTTTTAATCTGTTACCAATTCAACAATCGGCACCTCCCATACATCACCGAAGCAGCTTTGCTTAAATGCTTCATCTTTGATATCTGTTTTATAGCGACGGACCATCGCAACGACTCGCCCTTCATTTACATCAGAAAGCCGATTCACCCACCTTGATTTTGCCCTCTTCGACAATCGGGCGACAGGTTCAACATCATTATTCACAAGCTCGATGTGATCGTTTCTTTTTATTGCCTTTACTTTGTCGCCAACCTTCAATTTTTCGAGTGCCACCCGGATTGAATGATTCTCTTTTCGAACCCCGGCAAAATCTATAAACAGATCCTCCATACCAAGAAGCGTATAATTCCTTCTCTCAAATGTTCGATTCGTTTTCTGGCCGCCCTTTCTGGTATGGAGGAAATCCCCCTTGATCAATTTGGTATGCGGATGGATTGTTTTAATTAGGTACTCAAACAGGTGCAGCGTCTCTCTTGCTCTGGTCATCGCAACATAATAGAGGCGACGATCTTCTTCCATTTCCTCTCCCTGCTTTTCCACCCAATTGTCGGCAAGGATGAAGACATGATCAAATTCGAGACCTTTGACAGAATGCACGGTTGAAAGGAACACTCCATTGCCGAGACTGCTGGCACGTCCCTGGTCTGAAAACGCTTCATATAAGTAATCCTCAACCAAGGATGCTGGTTGCGGCGTATCGTGCGTTTCTTCAATCCATTCGGTAATGAGCTTCCTGATATTTGCCTGCCAGATGTTATCCTCTCGAGCGTTATCAGGTAAGAGGGAGAAAAGAAAACTACCTTGAATCATTCCCAGTCTTTCATTTTTGAGGTGCTCGAGAATGATCGAATGCTCTCGGACTCTTGATAACGTTGGAAACGAATCCTTTCTTCCCCAGTTAAGGCTAACAGGCACCCCCGTTTCTTCGAAAACAGATCGCACAGCGTCCAGATCTCTCCATTCCCGGGAGAGAACTGCACAACCATTGATACTGAAACTACTGCCTATCGATTGAAGGCGCTGTATTTCCTCAAGGACTGACTGGGCCTGAACCATAGGTGTGGAGATCTCGAACTTCTGGACTCTGCCACGACTGATAGTATCTTTCGGTTCCCAATTACCTCCTTTGGGAAGAGAGTTCCGAGACTTGTTTACCTCTATCGGATGCTCTGTTTTCATCCGGTCTGCATTATTCCTGATCAGGGAATTTGCTGCAGAAATTATATGGTCAGTCGATCGGTAATTTTCGACGAGGTAGTGAATGTCAGCCTCGTAATCATCTTTAAATTTTCGTATAAATTGTACATTCGCTCCCCTGAAACGATAAATATTCTGGTCATCGTCTCCAACAGATAAGATGGTTAGTTTTTGATCATTTTCTTCTTCTGCCTTACCTGCCAGCAGAGATACCAGTTCATACTGCTCCTCGTCTATGTCCTGGTATTCATCTACGAGTATATGACTAAACCTGCCAGCAAGAGACTCACGCGCACTACTATCGTTTAGAGCAATACGTTCATCCCCCTTCAGGAGCTTTATCGCATCGGTAATGATACTGGAGAAATCGATCTGGTTGCCTTCTTGAGGATGTTCTGCCACAGCAAGTGAGCGACCTGTCAATCGGAGGGCCAACCCATGAAATGTCAGGGTAGTTACACCGCTCATATCCCTACCAACGAGTTCACGCAGCTTCTTACGCAAGCTCATTACGGCACTTCTGTTGAAACAAAGTACAAGGATTGCCCTCGGATTAACCCTGAGGACCCTGAGTAAAAAGGCAACCCGGTGGGTAACAACCCTCGTCTTTCCTGCACCAGGCCCTGCCAAAACGAGTATATTCTTTTCAAGCTCAGATGAGACTATCCGCTGCTGAATAGTATTTTTTAGATCATCAACGATCCGAGTGTATGATTGCTCACTTGTTGCCCGTTCAAGCATCTTCTTTTTGCCGGGGAAATATCTCTTGATGAAATCCTCTTTTTCATCATTGAAATACGACCCCACTAACCGCATCGCCGCACCGAGTTTGTCCAGAGCCTGCCTGGCATACTCGTTCATCACATGGATCTGGAAATTGCGCTCTGAATAGTGCGTTCCCAAGGGGAAAAAATCGTTTTCCGTATACCTTCTTCCACGAGATTCTGGGTCTAACCGAATAGTCATTGATTGACGAAACACAGCAAGGCCTTGCTGGAGATCAATAATGCCCTGCTCATGCATAAAGGTTAACGCACGTTCGGCTGCCGCCAGCGGGTTTTTTAATTGAGGCAACAGCATCAAATCATTTTTTAGTGATTCCATCACCTGCTCTAAAGTAAACTCGACCTTCAGGCTCGCATTTTTGCTTTCAGCCGGTAAAATTGTAGAAATTATTGCGCTCAGCGCCACAGTTGCTGCAAGTTGTCTTACTTTAACCGTTTGAGCAAGAGACTCCCAATTTCTATGCAGGTAGAGGGTAAATTGATTGTTCCCCCTGGACTTAATGGTGATGCTGCCTCTTTGTCCAGCGAGTCCTTTGCCATCCCGACTCAAGCCATAAAGAATAAGTTTCAGTACATCTGGCAGGCTATACTCATGCCCTTGATCAACCATTCGCTGGTTCACCTGCCGCAAATCCAGGTGCAATGGCTGGTCAACACTCGCTTCTGGGGCTGTCTCTTCTAAAAACTTCAGCAGATCACGCTCCAGGGTACATATAATGCCGAGCTTTTTTTCAGCACTATTGGCTACTTTGTATCGCACGTAGGCTGTCAAGGTCATCTCCTTGGTGAGCAACCCTTGTTCAGCCATATCATTGAGCGTTTTTAAAACGCGCTGGGTTTCTGTCTCATTTTCACTATCCTCCTTGGTAGCCGCAAAGGCTGATATTCCTGCGAGCTCATCAGCACTGAATCCCCGGCTTGCCCGCTTTTCCATGAGGGCCCGCAGGATCGCAAGCCAACGTTCCTGCTGACGGCCTGAAAGATTAAGCCCAGCAATTTTCTCTTCTGCTTCTTGCAGGTTTCGAACAAGCGGTTTTCCCTGGAAGACCTTCGTATTATTTTCGTTCCTCTCCAGAAAACCGGCTCTTTCCAGCCACGCTACGGCGGTTCTCACACGGGTATCAGCATCCGGTGTTTCATCGGGATCAATATCAACAATCTCCTGACGCAGCAGTTCACCTGCTGTAAGAACCACCTCCTCTTCTCCTTTTGCTGCGTATCGTAAACCTCGCAGTATTTGGGCAATCTCCCGCTTCGTCAGTCTTGACAGGCTACTCAAACGAAATTGACCTTCAATGTCTTGTTCTGAAAAAACCAGGATACATTCAGCCATTCTTCGATCACGGCCAGCTCGGCCGGCTTCCTGCAGATAGTTTTCAAGGGAACCAGGAATGTCGGCATGGATAACCAATCGGACATCTTCTTTATCTATGCCCATTCCAAAGGCATTTGTCGCGCAAATTATGGGAGTAGAACCGTCAATAAAGCTTTCCTGGATTCGCTTTTTCAGGGATGGATCTAATCCTGCGTGAAACGCTTCGATCAAATAACCATTGTCCTGCAGGAAATCGGCTAATTTCTCAGTGTTTTTCCTTGTAGCACAATAGATTACAATACTACCTTCTCCATGGTATCGTGCCTTTAACAAGTCAAGTATCACCTGGTTCTTTTCGTACATGTCTACAGGCCACACCTCGTACTGGAGATTTGTGCGCTCATGCCCTCCTTCAAACTGGATAACCCGTAAACCCAGCTCACTCTGGATAAGATCAATTATCTCTGATTTAACATCTTTTTTGGCTGTGGCAGTGAAACACTGGACTGGAGGTATGGCCGTTTTTCCCTTGAGGGCAAACTCTCTGATAAATCGAATTGAATAGAGATAATCAGGCCTGAAATCATGTCCCCACTTTGACAGGCAATGAGCTTCATCAAAGACCCAGGCACCAATCTCCCGCTGTTGTACAGTCTGGATGAACGAGCGGTTCCTCAGTTGCTCCGGAGAGACATACAAAACACCGACGTCACCAAGACGTATACTATCCTGGACTTCACCTCTTTCCGGCATGGTCAGCATACCATAGAGTGCCGCCGCAATTTTTGTCCCGGTCTGCTTTGAGAAGTTATCAACCTGGTCTTTCATTAATGCCTGAAGAGGAGAAATAACAATCGTCAGCATGTTTCGACGCTGATACCGCATTAACGCCGGAAGCAGGTAACAGAGCGACTTTCCACCACCGGTCGGTAATGTTGCAAACAATGTATGATTTTGATGACCGGTGGAAACAATCTCTTCTTGTAAACTTTTTCCATCTGTCGTTGCAGGCTGTTTGCGGAACTCCTCAAAACCGAAGAAACTCTTTAGAAAATGTTGGGGATTATGGTGTGTTTCACAGTATTTACAATTGGCACGCCCACAACCCACGTCTCGCAACTGGTAGAGTAAATTCGAAACTTCAGGGAAACGATAACGGACCCACGGCGGCAGAACTGAGTTACCTCCTGCTACCGTGAGCCAGGCACATATGTAGGCGAGCGATGAATGAGCAATACTGTTGTCATACAACTGATCCATCAGCCTCTCGACGGCTGCCATGCAGGCATATCGTTTAACAAACCAAGAAAACGCTTCATAGAGATCATCCCCCTCAAGCAGGGGGATTCCCATAGCACCCAAAGCATCGGATGTACCAGCCAGGTCGCTGTCTTGCTTTAGAAAACTTCTATATAACATCGGGGCGTCAGAACCATTTTCAGACTGATTTTGGAACTCTTCCCATTGCTCGGAAAATACCTTTCCAGCCAACTCTGCGTCTTGAGCAGGATCATTAATACTGTCTCGAACAAGTTGATAGTCTTTTACAAGACGATGGTAGGGGTTTTCCGGAAAGGCCAGTGGAGAGAGGTAAAGTGTATCTATCACAGGTTTTTTCAGAAGTTGTAATCCAGGGTCAAAATCCTGAAGGCGAGGTACATCATGAGCGAGAATGTTGTGCCCCATAATATACTGAGCACTGGCTGCCAGAGCATCAATTTCTTCTAGCTGCGTCTTCGAAATGCCTTTACCAGGAGCGAAATGAAGTCGATGGTCTTGAAAGACAGCACCTACTGCATAAATGATGTTCTTCTCATTAATTTCAATGTCTAGAAGCAGACACTGATTGAGGAATGGTTTACTTGATGAAATCTTCACGATCCCCACTCTTCTGAATATAACGCTCCCTATGGATTGTATCTATCTCAAAACACAATTAAAATCTAGATTTTCTTTGTTCCTGTTCTTTTGACTATTACACTTTGATGCTCTGGTAATTATGGCAATGAGGTCAATTCGGGAGCTTGGAGATAGTATCTCTTACCTATTTTTTTTCGGAGTGATATTGTGTTCCAACTTCTTTATCTATGAGCTCGAGATATTTTGAAAAATCCCTAGAATGACACTATAATGACATTGAGCAAGAGTCAGGTGGCAAAATTTTGATTGCCTATAGAAGGGTTTGACAATTGGCTGCTAAATACTGGAAAAATTATATATCCCGTTTTGCTAGTTACTGCTGGGCATGGCTTGGTTTCGGTCAAATTGATTCTCCTGTCAGTATAGTCGGGTTTTTGTGACGATGTGCAGCCCTCAGGCACATTATCTTGGTGCAGTTCACTTCTCAACCGAAGGATGACGAGCGATGTCAGATGATTTACGAAATAAGACTGTCATCAGCCATTCAGATGTCATTGCATTAAATTTTATCAGATCGTCTACTCCATATGTGTTCAGAAAGCATTTTAGACAGGGACTGCGATCACATATTATGGAGATCCTGAACCCGGTTGATGTAACAAATGAGAAGATAGGACTCGTAATTGAAGGGGTACAAGGGGTACGACGGTTTCCAAAGGCCGTTCCTCGCAGAATATTTCGTATTTTCCGCAACCGCTTAAGGACCCTAGAGGAGGCTTGGGAAGAGGTTGAACGGTTCAAAATAATCAGTCACTACTTGGCGCCTGATTTTATGGCTCATTCTACTGAGTGCATCGTAGATTACCATGGTCCTCGTGGCTCTGAGCCGTTGCTCTGTGGTTTTCAGGAATATATTGAAGGTGAAATACTGGATCCGTGGACCATTCTCGGTGCAGAAACGCTTCTTCCGACAGTATTTAGCACGATGAGTGAAAAGGGGCTGACAATGTCCTTACCCAAGGACGAGTGGATCGCCAATGCGCGTGAAAAGGGTGCGCGATTCATCAGCAAAATTAAAAGTATGATAACCCACTCCGGCTATATTCCTGATCTCGCGGGAGTGGGAAACTTGCTCATTACCGCAAATGGTGCGGTCTGTCTGGTAGATTTAAATAATATCTCCCCGGTATGTAATGACGCTTCAGTTACACTTGATGATAAAGGTTACCCGGTTTGTGATAAATCAGTTGAATCACTTTCCCTGATTGAAGAGAAAATTGTTGGCCGACCGGTCGATATGGGTGAGAAACTTTATAAGCTGTTCCTGAGCTCTCACCGGAAGCGTATGGTCGAAGAAAAGATGGAAATGTTTAGGCAGGAACATACAATATGATTCCAAAGAGATTTTACTCAATCATTGAATGTTCAAGGTCTAAATCGTTATCCGCATTGCAGTTAGAGGAGCAATTTTGATCTTTACAGTTGGCTCTCAGAGCATAAATTACCAAACGACATCTTGGCAGTGATTATATTACCTTGGATAGAGTGGCAAAGATCAAGTTCCTCAAACAGGGTCGTGGAATTGTAAGGGCTGTGAGGAGCAGTATATGCACTCTGCCGATGGCAGAAAGGATCTTATCAAGCTGATTCACACATTCTGAATAGCCATGATAAAAGTGTCGCACAAGGGGATTAAACACGGTAGGTGAGAAAAAACGGAGCGCTGATGAAGAAAAGTCCTAAAATCTTGTCTTCGGGATGGGGAAAAATCGAAATTGAAAACCTTGGTGAATTCAAGGATGTAAAGCTCTGGCCCGGTGGCGGCCACGCCTGGGATTGGCGAGAACACGGTACCGGACACAGCAACGGAATACAGCCGGCTGAACTAAACGAACTCATAGCTGCAGGTTGCCGTCATGTTGTGCTCACAAAGGGCCACCTGAAAAGATTACATGTCCCAGAAAGCACATTGGAAAAACTAGAGCAGACGGGTATCAAAGCCTATGCCCTTGAGACCAAAAAAGCCGTTGCAATGTATAATGAGCTTGTCGAAAAAGGCGAACCTGCAGGCGGACTGTTTCACACAACATGCTGAAAATCGCTTTTCTGAATCTGATGCATTGGGTGGCAGTATTTGGCAACCTCAAATCTAACCCAGCGAGCATGAGAGGTGTATCTGTCAGTTGGCAAGCGTGATCCAATCTGTGAGGTTCATTAGATAATTGGCCGTATTCGGAGGGAGGTCATATGACTAGCATGGAAAAGCAACCGTTTGGTAATACCGGGCACTCAAGCAGTCGAGTAATTTTCGGATCGTTTTCTGTGGGTCATACCAGCCAGAAAACTGCAGATGGAGTACTGGATCAACTTCTCAAATATGATATTAATCATATTGATACCGCGCCTGCATACGGTGATGCGGAGCTTCGTGTGGGAAACTGGATGCCGCAACACCGCGATCATTTTTTTCTGGCGACCAAAACCAACGAACGTACATATCAGGGTGCCAGAGAGCAATTTTACCGCTCCCTGGACCGACTTAAAGTGAGTCATGTCGATTTATTGCAGATGCACAATCTTACGGATGTTGTCTATCGTGAATATGCGATGGGTTCAGGTGGTGCACTGGACTTTTTGATCGAAGCCCGGGAAGCGGGTTTGGCGAGATTCATCGGTATTACCGGCCACGGAATACTTGCACCCAAAATGCACCTGCAAAGCCTGCAGCGATTCGCCTTTGATACCGTTCTTTTACCGTGCAACTATTTGTTGATGCAGCTGCCGCACTACCGCAGTGACTTCAATCACCTGATTTCATATTGCCTGGAGCACAATATTGCAGTTCAGACCATAAAGTCAACCGCCCGTGGTCTATGGAACAATAAACCTCAAAGCCACACCACTTGGTATGAACCACTGAGTGATGAAAAATCGATCAAAAAGTCGGTACACTGGGTCATGGGACAACCCGGTATTTTTTTAATAACCACTGGAGATATGCAGGTTCTGCCCAAATTTTTAGCTTCGGCAGCTGATTTCACAGAACCTCCAACTGACGATCAAATGGAGGCCCTGGTGCAGGAAAAGGGGATGCAGCCACTCTTTGACCAGTAATTTGAACTTGCTTTTCCTAATGCTGTAATTGAGCAATTAGCTCACTAAGAATAGATTGTTAGCTGTTTTCATAGATCAGGAGGAACATACGTAAATGGAATATCCAATAGAAGGTTCATGCCAATGCGGACAAGTCACTTATAAATTGAGTGAAGCTCCCAAAATGGTTCTCGCTTGTCACTGTACAGAATGTCAAAAATTATCGACGAGCCCTTTTAGTGTGACTGCGGTAGTGGCTTCGAGCGCTATTGAGTTTAATGGTGAGCTCAAGGAGTGGAGTAGGGCTGCTGATAGTGGTAACAGGAGTAACGCAAAGTTTTGTCCTCGTTGTGGCAACAGAGTTTATCACTATAACCCCGATGATTTAGCCACAGTAAAATTGAAGCTTAAACCTGTTAATCTGTCTGACGACAGAGTATTTGAGCCGACAGTGCACATTTGGGTATGTGAAAAGCAAAGTTGGTATCAAATTCCTGAGGGCGTAAAGGTTTTTGACAAGCAGCCTTAGCGCAGCGGCTGAGAAGGCGCTCGAGTGGATTAAGTACGCTCGGCAGTTTTGGTTTGGTCGGATTGTTGTGCTTTAAACCATGCAACAAACATTTCAGAGGGCATAGGTCTACTAATAAAATAACCCTGCTGGTAGTCGCATCCCATCTCACGTAACCTCTTAAATAGTTCAAGGTTTTCAACGCCCTCAGCGACAACCTGTAATCCAAGATTGTGACCAAGTTGGATCGTAGCATTTACGATGGTCTCATCACTCTTACTCTTCAGCATATCCATAACAAACGACCTATCTATTTTCAATTCACTAACGGGAAGTTTCTTCAAATAAGCAAGAGAAGAATACCCAGTTCCAAAGTCATCAATCGACAGCTTTACGCCAAGTTGGTCAATTCGATTAAGAATTGCAAGAGCTCGGTCCGGGTCAATCATGATAGATGTTTCTGTAATTTCCATAATCAACGAACGAGCAGGAATGTTGAAGGATGATAGCAATCCTATGAGGAAGTCTGGAAAATTAGGATTCAGGAGGCATATAGATGAGAGATTCACCGCTACATTGGCCATAAGTCCTTGCTGATGCCACTTCGAACATTGTTTCAATGTTCTTCTTACCACCCAGCCTGTAAGATCATCAATTAAACCTGTGCGCTCTGCAAGAGGGATAAATTCGTCAGGAGGCATCAATCCATGATCCGGATGATTCCACCTGACGAGTGCTTCCACCGAGTGGAGTGCACCTGTATCACTGGCTACTTTGGGTTGGTAATAGAGAATTAGTTCGTCCTCATTGATTGCTCGTCGTAATTCGCCCACCAGAGTCAGCTTCTGAGGATTATTTTTATCAAACTCAGTTGTGTATACTGCAAAATCAATTTTGCTTTGTTTGGCGGTATACATTGCCACATCAGCTTTTTGCACAAGCGTATCGGCTTCTTTTCCATGACTGGGGTACATAGCAAGACCGATGCTCACCTGTATTCCTAATGACAACGTTTCAAGTACGAATGGACTGGCAAGGGATTTAATAATTTTCTCTGCCACTTTTACAGCATCACTCTCTTTTCTTAGTTTGGGAAGCACAAAACCAAATTCATCACCTCCGATCCGAGCAAGCGTGTCAGAATCTCTTATTACGCCAGCCAAACGAAGCCCAACCTGCTTGAGCAGAATATCTCCGTTATAATGACCAAGCGTATCATTAACTTCTTTAAAACGATCTATATCAAGAATGAGCACTCCTAAAACTAAATTTTCCCTCTTCGCACTATTTGTTGCCTGCTCTAATCTGTCGAGGAATAATGTTCGATTGGGGAGACTGGTCAGAGAGTCATGGGTTGCATCATAGGCTGCTTTTTGTTCGAGTAATTGAGATTGCTTTCTCAACTCCTTTGTCTGCTCGATGACCATGGTACTTGCTTCACTGGACAGCATAGAACTGACATACTGACCCCAGATAGCAAAAACAAAGGGCATTACATTTAAAAACCACAATACGACATTTGTTTTTTGAGCCTTAACGATGGCATCAAGGCTGACTTCACCTGTGATTGAGTAGCCAGAAGCTACGCTTGCCGTGATAATTGCGGCTATAGCGATCATGCCTCCTAATACTGAGTGCTTTGATGCTTTCTGCTTCAGTATTGAAAAATTTCCCTTTGCTACTCGATAAGATGCTCCATCCATGTGCTCTCCATCTCAGTGCTGGTGATGTTTTTTGATATTCATAGCGGACAACGCCAATTTTTTACAGGTTCTTCTTCCCTGCTAATCTTTCGTAAGCAGACCTATGGCTTACACCAAACTATCGCCATCACAGGAAATTCCTCAAACATCCTCAGCATATATTCACCAGGGGCTATCAACAGTTCGTTGGTTCTTTCTGTCTTTATGTAGCCAGCGGCTAATAACTCCCGTTCTTTTTCTCGCACTGTGTCTACAGCAGCATGTATGGATTCAATACATTTTGACATCAGACCCTCAAACGTTTTGAATCGGCATGAAAACGCAAAGGAAGTGGTCCGATCACAAGTTATTGGAGAAAGGTAACAGTTAGCGCCTGCAACCGAGCCACAAATTAATGGTATCGCATGGCTAGAGGAAGCTCAAGGTGAAATCTGCTTTACACAAGGAGGTGATACCAGAGAAATATCAGCAGCCAGTACCAGTACCCTCGACTGGTTGATCGGCTAATGGACTATTGAGCGGTAAAACAAACCAGGAGAAAGGTTTAGAGGAACCTCCTTAACCTGCGGATGCACCAGGCTGGCCTGCTGTGTCGATGGACAAGGTTGATTTCCAGCTGAACCTGACGTATAAAGATTGCCACTTAAACAGTTGAACAATCACCTCAATGGACGAATTGAGGCGCTGTTGATATTGTCGTAAAACTTCCCATGAGGTACAAATAGAATTATGGATACACTGGAAAGCATAGGGTATGGAGACTGGTTTCGCAGTCAAGTTGATGTTGATAAGGCCGCTATTCATGAAATTGCACGTGTAGTTTCAGTACACAAAGATAGCTGTGTTGTAACAAAAGGTCACGGCGAAGCATTTGCCGAATTATCGGGAAATTTATTCTATATAGCACGTTCTTCTCTAGACCTACCAACAACTGGAGACTGGATATATGCTGATTTTTATGACGATGACTCTCACGCAATAATCCATGGAGTGGTACCGAGAAAAACGTTATTGAAAAGGAAAACAGCCGGGAAGTTGGTAGATTTTCAGCTCATTGCTGCAAATATTGATGTGGCCTTCATTATTCAATCTGTAGATTACAATCTCAATCTTAGAAGACTGGAACGATATCTGGTAATGGTTAACGAGAGCGAAATCACCCCGGTAATACTACTGAGTAAATGCGATCTTATTTCACAAGATAAGGTAGAAGAAATAAAGAAGAATGTTTTGAGTATCGCCCCTCAAACGACTGTATTGGCTTTTAGTAATTTGAGCGGAGAAAATATTAATACGATTAAAAGCTCTTTATTGCCTGGGAGTACGTATTGTTTGCTTGGTTCATCTGGTGTTGGGAAAACGACTCTTCTAAACAGCATCTTGGGCAGCGAACAATTTGAAACAAAATCTGTGAGTAAAAAAGATAGCAAAGGTAGGCACACCACGACAAGTCGGGAATTAATACAGTTAGAGAATGGGGCGTTGATAATAGACACCCCCGGAATGAGAGAACTTGGCAATATGTCGGTTGAGACTGGTCTTGACGAGACGTTTTTGGACATATTAGAGCTGAGCCAATACTGTAAATTTGGTAATTGTTCCCATACAACTGAAAAAGGCTGTGCAATATTGGCAGCTATAGAAAACGGTAAAGTGGCTGAGCAACGCTTTAAAAATTACAAAAAAATGAAAAATGAATCAGCATTTAACGAAATGTCATATACCGAAAAAAGAAAGAAGGATAAGGCCTTTGGAAAGTTAATTAAATCAACCCTGAAAAGTAAAAAGAGACGATAGCAACTTGCAAAGGCAAGAACCTCCTGTTTTTATATCTTTAGAATCGACTCTTGAGGTTGATGCCGTATCATGACTTCCTGGTTCTCGAATTTAACAGCACTCCACCCTCCGGAATCCGCTGCCACTTGAGTTCAACAGGAAACGGTTTGACATCCCATATTTTTCTGCAGTAATCCATAATCGAACGATCCGATGAGAACTTGCCCATACGGGCCGAATTGAGAATTGACATCCTGGTCCAAGCCCGCCTGTCCCTGTAGGCCTGGTCGACACGCTCCTGGCTGTTGAGATAGTCCTGATAATCGGCAAGAAGCATGTACTGATCGTCATAAAGCAGGGAATCCACGATGGGTCTGAACAACTCGCGATCACCATTGGAAAAATATCCTGATGCAATCAAGTCGATAACGGACTTCAGTTCCTCGTTGTCGTTGTAATAGTCAAAAGGCTTGTAGCCAGAACGCTGAACTTCCATTACTTCTTCGACGGTGAGGCCGAACAGGAAAAAATTTTCCGCACCAACTTCTTCCCGGATCTCCACATTGGCACCGTCCAAGGTGCCGATGGTCAGCGCACCGTTCATGGAAAATTTCATGTTGCCGGTACCGGAAGCTTCCTTTCCGGCCAGGGAAATCTGCTCCGATAGGTCTGTCATCGGGTAGACGACATGGCCGATCTTAACGTTATAATTGGGGATAAAGAATACTTTCAGACGCTCCCGTATATCGGGGTCATTGTTCACCACATTGCCAACGGAGGTAATCAGCTTAATCATCCGCTTGGCCATGAAATAGCCCGGGGCGGCCTTGCCTCCAAAAACAAAGAGCCGGGGCGTTATGTCAAGGTCCGGGTCAGACTTTATTCGGTTATAGAGGGTAATAATATGGAGAACATTAAGATGTTGCCGCTTATATTCATGAATTCGTTTTACCTGAACATCATACATGGCCTGGGGATCGACGATAACGTTTTCGTGCTGCAGGATCAAATCTGCAAATTCCTGCTTGTTTTCCATTTTGACCTTATCCCAGGCTTGCACGAATGAAGCATCATCGGCAAGCTTTTCCAGCTGTCTCAGCTCCTCAAGGTGGGTGAGCCATTTCTCACCGATCGCATCGGTGATGAGCCTGGTCAGCCGTGGATTACTTACTGCAATCCAGCGCCGCGGGGTAACTCCATTGGTGACATTGCGGATTTTCCCCGGGTACATACTGTGCCAGTCGGCCAGGGTATGCTTTCGCAGGAGCTCCGTATGCATGGCGGCCACGCCGTTTATGGCTTTGGAGCCAATACAGGCCAGATTTGCCATTCGCACATAGCGCGGACCGGATTCATCGATGATCGACATCCTCTCCAGACGTCCGTGGTCACCGGGGTATTTGTGCCGTACTGACTCTAGAAAATGATGGTTGATCTCCATAATTATCTCCAAATGCCTCGGTAGCAGGGAGCCGAACAGATCAAGTTGCCATTTTTCCATGGCCTCGGGCAACAGCGTATGATTTGTGTAGCTTAGGGTTCTGCAGGTAATATCCCAGGCCTGGTCCCAGCCATAAAAATGAACATCGACAAGCAGCCTCATCAGTTCCGGCACAGCAACGGCAGGGTGGGTATCATTGAGTTGGGCGGCAAAATCATCAAACAGGTTATCCAGATTTTCATTGAGTTGCAGGTGAATACGAATCATGTCCTGCAGTGAGCAGGAGACAAAAAAGAACTGCTGTTCCAGCCGCAATTGTTTGCCCTGGAACTGCTCGTCATTTGGATACAGCACCTTGGTGATGGTCTCTGCCTGTATTTTGTCTTCCACCGCGCCGTAATAGTCGCCTGTGTTAAAATCCTCAAAGTCAAATGATGTGTGTGCTTCCGCACTCCAAAGGCGGAGCAGGTTGACGTTACTCACTTTATATCCCGGCACTGGAGTATCGTAAGGTATCCCGGTAATAACCCGAGCAGGGATCCAGCGCACTCGCTGGATTCCGCCTTTATCCTGGTATATCTCGGTGTGTCCACCAAATCCTATGTCACATGAAAGGTCCGGCTTTTTAATTTCCCAGGGGTTGCCGGGATGCAGCCAACGGTCACTGATCTCTTTCTGCCATCCATCAACGATTTCCTGGTCAAAAATCCCGTATTCGTAACGAATTCCATAGCCGATGGCAGGAATCTGCAAAGACGCAAGTGAATCAAGGTAACAGGCTGCCAATCGTCCCAGTCCGCCGTTGCCCAGTCCCGGTTCTTCTTCATGCTCGATCAGTTCTATTAAATCCAGACCTGTCTCTTCGGCTGCCTGGGCAAACTCGTCATAAAGCCCGAGGTTTACCAGGTTGTTGTGCAGGTGCGGACCCATGAGAAATTCGGCAGAGAGGTAACAGACAATCTTGGAGTCTCTTTCCATCAGCGCTTCCACGGAATTGACAAAGAGGTGCTGCATTCGATCGCGCAGCGTATAGGCGACCGACAGGTACAGGTCATTAAGACTGGCGTTATGGGGGGTCATCCCCTGTTTGTAGAAAAGATTATAGGCAAAGGCTCGTTTGAGCTTGTTTATGCGATCGCCCCGGTTGGAGGCAGGTGTTGCCGTGGTAACCATGATATACTCCCTGTTCTCTTGAATTGGTAATTGCAGATTGTGATAACAGCATCGAAATCTAATGCAATCCTCTTAGCATTGATTAATCATCCTGTTGGGGCTAATCAATCAATGAGTGGTGTGTTTTCCTAACATTTCGTGCTCCAGTAGCAGATCATTGTATACGAATCAGCGAGCATTGAAGGTCTTCAGTTCAATTCAGACTCGGACTAAAAATTGGAGATATTTCTTACTTGTTTACCTTATACCCTGTAATCCAGACAACATGATACTTGCATTACCACCGTGAGTGACTTAGTCTGTTTATGTTATTTCTTGACGCCTTCTTCCCATGAATTTCGGTGATCCACACGTTTTGAAGTTTACTTGTTTTGTGAAACCGTCAAATTTTGATTATCTTCCTGAAAAGGGAGGTAGGAGCATTAAAGAACAAAAATAGGCTGAGGTTTTCTACAATGCGAAAGATTACAATGCAAGAAGTGGAACGTCACAATACTCCTGACGACTGTTGGGTTGTAATAAATGGCGAGGTTTACGATTTATCATTCTTTCATAAAGAACACCCCGGGGGATCAAAGGTAATCACGAACAATGCGGGAAAAGACGTGTCCAACTTGTTCAATCCTGTGCACCCCAAGGATATTACCCAACGACTCCTTGCCCCTGAAGCCTGTGTTGGCGTTGTCGATGAAACAACGGTCGATCCAGCACGGCATGTCGTTGCTGGTGAGGAAAAATCTCCATCCAGGGGGCAACGGCAGACATCTACACCAGCTGCAACCAAGACGCAAGAGCTTCAACCGTGGGAAAAGCCGCCAATTGACGTCATGTTGAATACTTTTGATTTTGAGAGCGTCGCCGCCCGCACCATGACGGAGGAAGGGTGGTGCTACTACTCATCCGGTGCTGATGATGAAATTACCCTTCGCGAAAACCATACCGCTTTCCAGCGTATCTGGTTTAAGCCACGTATCTTGGTCAATGTGAAAAACATTGATATGACCACGTCCATACTGGGGGTAAAATCTTCTTTCCCTCTGTATTTCAGTGCAACCGCACTCGGCAAGCTGGCTGATGATGATGGTGAACTAGCTATTTCACGCGCTGCAGCCACGTCCGGCGTAATCTACATGCTGCCCACCTTATCCTCTTATACGTTGGATGAAATGCTGGAAGTACGCCAACCAGGTCAGGTGCAATTTGCTCAATTGTATGTAAATGCCAAAAGGGAACGCACAAAAGAATATGTCCAGAAGTTAGAGGCAGGTGGTGTTAAAGCTTTATTTGTCACGGTGGATGCACCACAATTGGGGCGTCGTCAAAAAGATATGCGAAATAAATTCACAAAAAACGCCGATGTGCAAAAAGGTGAGGACGTCAACCGCAGCGAGGGTGTTGCCCGGGCCATTAGTGAATTTATTGACCCAAGCTTATGCTGGGACGATATCACCTGGCTTAAAAGCATCACAAAAGTGCCTATTATCTTAAAAGGTGTTGGGTGTGGACTAGACACTGTCATGGCATACAAAATGGGGTGTACCGGCGTTGTTCTCTCAAATCATGGAGGCCGACAATTAGATACTGCTCGGTCTGGAATTGAAATATTGCCAGAAGCGATTGATGCGCTTAATAACAATGACTCGAACTGGCGGTCGCGTTTTGAGGTGTATGTGGATGGTGGTATTCGACGTGGTAGTGACATCTTTAAAGCCTTGGCCCTTGGTGCAACTGCTGTTGGCATTGGGCGTCCGGTTCTTTATAGCCTTGCAGCTTACGGCCAGCCTGGAGTTGAGAGAATGTGCTCTCTTTTCAAGGACGAATTGACCATGGTGATGCGATTGATGGGTACCCCTACGATTGCTGATATTACAGAAGAGCATGTTCTCTACAGTAATTTAATGACACATGTACCTGCCCAGGCTCGTGATCATCTTCAACTTGATACATATGAACCTCTCGGACCAGCCACAAAAACATAAGAATAGAGAAAACGAGGCTGCCCTTTTCATGGGGTGAAATATTAAAGGCATAACAATTCATTTATAAAGTTAATCAGAGATGCACAAACAGCATTGCAGAGCAAGTTAATCAGAGATGCACAAACAGCATTGCAGAGCTCAGCAGTATCAACAGCCCCGATAAAGAAGTCTCTATCAGTTCTAAGCTTGGTCAGAACAGTCGAGATTTGTCATTTCCTCTGT
>NODE-179-length-22654-cov-7.64556_pt1 | contig 22654 bp, 24 predicted proteins | sample MGYA00139097_ERZ477577 | MGnify/ENA metagenome assembly ERZ477577
TCTCTGTTTATTTCTTTTAGCATAATAAATATAATTTAATTAAAAACAGTATCTTAGGTTTATGTTTTTAGTAAAGAGATAGACAAAGAAAAATAGTTTTGCTTTGCCGCCGGTCGAGATACGGGCAAGACTATACCCACTCTGCGGTAATGTTGCACACTCTTGTGCAGATTTTATCTCAATTTATTAATGACAATATGCAACAATACTTTTCGGGCTTGAGGCTTGTTATACCGACCGCTTCAGAGATGAAGTCGAATATCTTTGCATCTGCTGCATCTATACAATAATATAGGGTGTAATAGCCAATTACAAAGGAACAATCAGGCCCAATCACCAAGCGATACATCTCTTAACTTAGAAGGTGGACGACGAGACAAGACGAAGTATGTAACGCTTCCATATCCTGCTGTTTAAGGAGTATAGAGATCTACTAGACTACTGAAACATACATCGGGGGCAATATGGCTGAATCAAATCAACAAAATGAACGCTTGATCGTAATGCTCATTATCGGCGTTATAGCATTAAACTACCCGCTGCTTTCCTTATTCAGCAAAGTCGAACTGATCTTCGGAATCCCGATCTTGTATCTTTACCTGTTTGTGTTCTGGTTCATTTTTATTGTATGCATTGCAGTAATCGTTGAAAAAACAAAATCTCAACCGTTGTTGACTGATCTGCTCAATTCCAAAAGAGTGGAATAATATGCTGCAGGAATGGGTCTTACTGCTGATATCCTTCTGTTATCTGGGAATTCTTTTTGCAATTGCCTATTATGGAGCCAAGAGAGCTGACGCGGGACGCTCTATAATCAGTAACCCCTATATCTATACACTTTCCATAGCTGTTTATTGTACTGCATGGACCTTTTACGGCAGTGTTGGTCGGGCAGCTACGACCGGCGTGGGGTTCTTGCCTATTTATCTCGGCCCTACCCTGATGGCCGCGCTGTGGTGGTTTGTCCTGCGAAAGATAATTCGCATAGCCAAAGTACATCGCATCACATCTATTGCTGATTTCATTTCCTCACGATACGCCAAAGACCCCATGATTGGTGGGATTGTTACAATTATCGCTGTCGTTGGAATCCTGCCCTATTTTTCTATACAATTAAAAGCTGTCTCAACAAGTTTCAATGTCTTGCACACATTTCAAGGCCCCACGGTGGCTCAGTATGTCGCTGGTTCTATCTGGAGAGACACAGCATTGTATGTGACGCTCGTCTTGTCTGTTTTTTCCATCCTTTTTGGTACACGTCACATAGATGCCAGTGAACGCCATGAAGGGATGGTTGCAGCAATCGCTTTCGAATCAGTTGTTAAACTTGTGGCATTTCTGGTGGCAGGCATCTTTATCAGCATTTATCTATTCTCCGGACCGGCAGGATTACTCCAAGATGCGGCTAAGACACCGGAACTGTCAAAATTAATGAAACTTGAAGCACTCAACGGCGGCTATACAAGTTGGTTCACACTCACTTTTCTGTCCATGATGGCAATCTTATTTCTGCCAAGACAATTTCACATACTGGTGGTTGAGAACGTCAACGAGGATCATGTAAAAAAGGCCATCTGGCTGTTCCCGCTCTATCTGTTCATGATCAACATCTTTGTACTGCCAATTGCACTGGCAGGTCTTCTAACATTCCCTGGAGGGCTGGTTGACCCAGACACCTTTGTATTGTCAATCCCCCTGCATGCACACCAGGATCTCGTCGCCCTGCTGGTTTATCTTGGCGGGCTTTCTGCTGCTACGGGAATGGTGATCGTGGCAACTATCGCCCTGTCGACCATGGTGTGTAATGACCTTGTCATGCCGGTTCTTTTGCGGGTTAGATCTATACGGAAAAGAGATTTGAGCAGTGTGTTATTGACGATACGCCGGGGAAGCATCCTGGGCATCCTGCTCCTTGGCTATGCGTTCTTCAGATTGATAGGTGAATCGTACGCCCTGGTGACACTGGGATTGGTTTCTTTTGCTGCCGCAGCCCAGTTTGCCCCTGCCATTCTTATTGGTATTTTCTGGAAAGGAGCAAGCCGTAGAGGTGCAACTGCCGCACTTATAGCCGGCTTTGCGGTTTGGGGTTACACACTGCTGATCCCTTCTTTTGCAAGATCAGGCTGGATAGCCACATCAATCCTTGAGCCAGGCCCATTTGGTTTAGCATTTCTCGGCCCCTATCATCTATTTGGACTCGACATGTTCGACCCACTCACTCATTCAGTATTCTGGAGCATGCTGGCTAACGTTGGTTTTTTAATCGGAGTGTCACTTTTCGACCGGCAAAACGCCATGGAGCGACTCCAGGCTGTTCAGTTCGTAGATGTTTTTCATCATGGCGGGCTTGATAGTCACCTGTACAGTGGCACCGCCACAGTCTCTGAACTAAGAAACCTGCTCGAACGTTTTATGGGTACCGATCATGCGTGGAAGGCCTTTTTTGAATATTCCCAACAACACGATTTTGACGCACAGACAACTCCCTATGCCGATTCAGATCTTGTGAGATTTGTAGAAAGGAAGCTGGCCGGTACCATTGGAGCCGCATCGGCCAGGGTCATGATTTCCTCTGTGGTAAAGGGAGAAGAGATAAGTATCGATGGAGTCATGAAAATACTGGACGAGACGTCACAGGTGATCGGCTACAGTCGTCGACTTGAAGAGAAATCCCGCCAGCTGGAAAAAGCCACTACCGAACTGAGGGCAGCCAATAAGCGGCTGACTGAACTTGATCGCTTAAAGGATGATTTTGTATCCACGGTAACCCATGAACTTCGCACCCCTCTCACCTCTATTCGTGCCTTTTCCGAGATCCTTCGGGACAACCCTGCTATTGAGCCTGAAGAGCACCAGAAATTCCTGGACATTATAGTAAAGGAAAGTGAGCGACTTACTCGATTGATCAACCAGGTTCTGGATCTTGCAAAAATTGAATCGGAAAGTGCTAAATGGACCACGGAACGTGTGCATCTAAATGAAGTAATTGATGAAGCTTTAAGCTCGATAAGCCAGCTGTTCATTGAAAATGCGATAGAACTGAAAAGAAATGTACCAGTCGAACCGATATTTGTGATGGCAGATCGGGACCGCCTTATCCAGGTCGTAATCAACCTATTATCCAACGCGGCAAAATTCTGTGATCCGGAACAGGGTCAGGTAACAGTTCTTTTAAACGCACACTCCGGAAAAGCCAGAGTAACGGTTGCCGACAACGGGCCAGGGATCCAGCCCGATGAACAGGAAAGAATATTCGGTAAATTTCATCAACTCAAAGGCCTGCGTGATGAAAAACCCAAAGGGAGTGGGCTTGGCCTAACCATTTGTCATCGCATAATCAATTACCATGGTGGAAACATCTGGGTGGAAAGTATACCAGAATCTGGTGCAAATTTTATTTTCGAGCTCTCCCTGGTCGAATCGAATAAATAACCAGGCTGAAATTTTATGTTAGGGGAAGCACCTGCACCTAACGCACTATTACCGGAGAAAAACAAATGACAAGAACCATTCTCATTGTAGATGACGAACCCAGCATTGTCATTTCAATTGAATTCCTTATGAAACGCGCAGGCTATGAGGTTGCCATCGCCTACGACGGCCAGCAGGCTCTGGACTACCTGGCCGATCATATCCCTGCACTCATGATTCTTGATGTGATGATGCCGAACAAAAACGGCTTCGAGGTTTGTGAAGAAGTGCGAGGTGATCAACGTTTGGCCGACCTGCCAATCCTGATGCTGACTGCAAAAGGCCGTGAAGCCGAAATGGACAAAGGCCTTTCACTTGGGGCCAATGCCTATATGACAAAACCATTTTCGACCTACGAGCTGGTAGAACGAGTAGCGTCACTCCTTAGCTGATAACTAAAAGTGCTCACCAAACATGAAAAATAATTCAAAAAATACCAAAGAATTTAGAAACGACTTGAGTAAGCATTTTCATTCCTTACACTCAGAAGCAGGCATTAGAGAAATACCTCTTCATAAATTAAGTCGCCGCAAACCATTGTCCTTTAGACCAGAAACCACCCTGCAAGACACTTTGATAGCGCTTAACAAAGGTGGGTTTGATGCAGGTGTGGTGGCAGAGTCTACCGGTACTCCCCTGGGCATAGTCACGCTGCGCAATCTGCTCGACGCTATAACTCTGCAGGGCGGCAACCTTGATGACCCTGTTATCGCCTTCATGACTGCAGCACCTGTAATTTTACCGGCGGATGCCTCTGTCCACCGGGCCAAGGTATTAATGAATCGCAGCCGTATCAATCATTTATTGCTGACAGGGGGAGACGGGCATTTGCATGACTTGATTTCGCAGGCGGATATACCCGGACATAGTGAAGGCGGGGCAGATGAGCTGACCGAAGATATCAATAGTGCAGAAGATATCGATGCTATTGCAGCAGCAGCTGACAAAGTCAGAAAGCGGGGTGCTGAACTTTTTGTCAGCGGGATGGGTATCGAGGCTTTATGCCAATGGATGTCAGGGCTCAATGACCTTATATGCATGCAGATTGTCGAGCTTATCGCCGATACATTCGACCTCCCCCCGGTTCCCTGGTGCTGGATAGTATTCGGCTCTGAAGGACGACTGGAACAAACATTCACAACGGATCAGGATAACGGCCTTATCTTTCAACCGGATAGAAAAGATGAGGCTGAAATAACGAGGCAGACATTTCTCCCTTTTACGTTGGCCGTCAACAAAGCACTGGACAGGTGTGGCTTTGAACTCTGCAAAGGCGACATCATGGCCAGTAATCCTGAATGGTGTCTGTCGGTTTCGGAGTGGCAGGACAAATTCAGCTATTGGATGGAAATTCCCGACCCGGAAGCCGTATTACATTCGACCATCTTTTTTGATTTTCGCCCGCTGTACGGGCAGGATGAATTGGTTAACGAGCTTCGAGGTTGGTTGCTGCCGCAACCCGCTCAGAATGAGCGATTGCTTTACAACCTCGCCAAAGAGGCCCTCACCTGTTCCCCGGCTTTAGGGTTTCTGGGTCGGTTCGTCTATGATGGCGGCAAAGAGTTTCCACGCACTATAGACATCAAAAAGTTCGGCTCCAGGCCATTTGTCGATGCTGCCCGCATCTGGGCCCTGAAACATCAATCCTGGGCTACAAATACAGCTGATCGTCTCCGCTCAGTAGCGGTCGCCATGCGACGTTCTGTACCTGAAACTGCTGCAGCTGTAGAGGCTTTTGACCTGATTCAAAGGATTCGTATTCATCAGCAGCTATCCTCGGAGGACCCTGCAAGAGCGAATAGAGTCAATCCGAAACAGTTAAACAACTTACAGAAAATGATGCTAAAAGAGGGTTTTAAACAGGCTAAATTATTACAGAGAAATCTGAGACTGGAATTTGATTTGTAATAGTTCACCGGAATCACAACACTGGCTGCTCGTATTAAAGAGTACCAACATTTTGCTGCAACAAAAGAAGCGTTATAGAATACTCGATATATGTTCGGTATATTGTTGGCACAAAGAAAAAAGCAGCCAGAATTACAGACGTGCTCAAAAACCACCCTCCCCTGACTCGTAGATGGGAACAGATTACAGAATGTTTTTGGAGTAAAGAGAATCGGATTACCAGCAGTTTTTATCCGTTTATGGGGCCGTGCGGGATAATCTTTCGATCTGACGATTATGGATTCTGCTCAACAAGACCACAGCTATGATCGCACCTGCCAGAGCCAGGGCCATATCAGATTGCGTATCCCATACGTATCCCTGCGTGCCAAGAAATGCCTCAGCTGATTCACCGGTTGAAAGAGCAACCCACCACTCAATGAGCTCATAGAATGCACTGAAGCCCAGACAGAAGCTGACAGCAAGAAAATTAACCCAGTACCTGCCGTTAATCACCGACTTTCTAATAAATATTTCCCGGGCTATAATTGCCGGCACAAACCCCTGGACAAAATGACCAACTTTATCGTAGTTGTTTCGCTGCAGTTCAAAATAGTCCCGTATCCAGTCGAACAGGGGAACATGAGCATAGGTGTAGTGACCTCCAACCATTAAAATGATGCAATGTACAAGAATCAATGCGTAAGCGAGGCTGGTAAGGGGAAATTGTTTATAGGTAAGAGCAAGAACTGCAAGACCAACCAGGGCTGGAACAACTTCCAGAAACCAGGTGAAATAATCAGCCGGGTTGATTGCTGACCAGAGCAATACAACAAAATAAATAGACAGCCATACTATTTTCATTTCTCACCTTAAAGGTATCAGTTTGTACCCTTCTTTATCATAACAAATTATATCATCAGGTAATAACAGATTTATTGCTGAAGGGACCTCTAAAACATTCATACACTCTCGCCCATTTGTATAGTCAATCATTAGTTCGAATGTTGATTGTTCCCTTTCCTGCCAGCAATAAAACAACAAATGCGACAGCCCCTCCAATTACTCCACCCAAATGCGCCTCAACGATCGGTATTCCGAGATCTCCCATATGAAGCTCAGAGAAAAGTACTGATCCCGACACAACTTCCACCACACTTTTGGCGCCGCTGAGCAATAATAACAGCACGCCACCGCAAAGCCCGGCCAGTTGCGGTTTATTTGTCCGCACGTCCTGAAACGCCAGATAAATCCAATATAATCCAAGAAAAAACATAAGTCCGTGGGCAACTCCTGATAAACCGCAATAACCCACTTGCTCAATATACGGTGAAAACCAGATGGTCCCAAGAAGGCTTGTGACCGAGCAGGTAAGTGCAACCAGAATTTTCTGTGTTGATGATTTCAGATCTATTTCCTGCCAGAGAAAACCAACCGCCAATGCATCGAGGATGAGGTGATACCAGCTCACATGAACAAACAGGTGAGTGATGACTCTCCACCACTCACCTGCTGCGACCAGCTCGTTTTTATATATCAGTGATGAAGGGGAAGTGTTATGGAAGAGATGCACATTACAGATCATCAGAACGATAACAAATCCGGTAATCTTCAAAAGCTTTTTTCTGAATAAAGATTCCATTATCTTCCCCTTATCAATCTCATCGACGTCGGCGCCGAACGAGCCAGGAACAGCCAATCAAGGCAGCCAGAAACCAGGGGCCGACCGGGCCGGATCCTACCCCGGGAGACTTGGCCCCTTTAAAGGCACCCCCGTCAGGGCTATTGTCAACCCGATAACTCTTTACCTGACTCTGCTGACGCTGCTGCTGGGCGACGCGTTCCTTGGACACACGGTTACTGTTATTGCGCTGAACATCCAGGTTTTCCATCTCCTGCTCGTCAAACACAATCATTGATGTGTAGTCGGTGACCAGCGAGTAACGAGTTCCCAAGTCAACGATTTCTTTGCGCAGTTTTTCTGATTCACCGGCACGGTGAACCGTATCCATGATCTCATCAATAGTAGAGAGAGCCCAGAGCCGTTCAATTTCTGGATTATCACCAGCTTCAGCAGGCAGCACCGTATCACAGCTCCACACGTGCTCAGTGCCTGATATCTTTGCATGCATTGAAATGGTCACAGGGCCCGGTTTGTTAAATTTCCCAAACAGAACCAACTGCTGTCCCAGGTACAAAGAACCATACGAGACAGGAGTTAGATCGCTGATACCGCCGCCTGAAAATTTCACATCAACAGCGTGCATTGCTTCATGGAGAACTTTATTTTTGGCCTGAAGTACTTTGCCGTACACATCGTCACTATGGGATATATCCATTGCAAATCCTCCTGATGCCTTGGCAAGATTCTCAAGCAACGGCTGGTTGGCACTGTTTCCCATTACAAAGGTGAAGAGCCTGACGTCTCTATTCTCCACAAGTTTTAAAAAATCGTCCTCATGAGCAGGACCAACATTGGCGACACCGTCTGTGACCAGAATAATGGCTGAAGTTCTTTCACTGTCAACACCTCTCAAGCCAAGCTCTAGACCGGCATGCAGCGCCGTACCACGATCTGCCTGAATATTTTTAACCATATTTATTGCCTGGTTAACATTTTCAGCCGTTGCGTTTTTAAAGCCATTGGTCATATCCTGTGCTGAATCATTAAATGCCACAACCCTGAAACGGTCAGACGGTGACATCTTACCGATTACTCGTGAAACACCATCAGCCAGGGTCTGGATTTTACCACCATTCATGCTCCCTGATTTGTCCAGCACAAAAGTCCAGTCGACCCCTTCTGAAATTGGTGCAAGAGAAGCTCCCGGAGTGACAGTCAGCATGAAGGTACCGGTTGAATCGCCTGCCTCTTTATAAGGAACCAATTCGATTCTGGCCGGAACACTGTCATCCAGTCGATAGTAAAAGACGATGTCATCAGTCAAGTTCCCACCCTCGGAGTAGTCCAGGCCAACATGGTAGATGTACTCATTACCACCCTCACCAGGATCACCAAGTGACAATTTTTCGAGTACAGCCTCGGGGTGAGCTGGGATACGAACATCTTTTATCGGTTGGGTCGATTTCAGTATCAGGTCAAATGTAAAGGATTCTTGAACCGCTGAGTCAACTGACCAGAACGCAATACGTTCCTCGTCCACACCGCCTTCCTGGAGCGGATATACGTAACGCCCCACATTGAGGTCAATGGTTAACGGCTGATAATACACAAGCCTAATCCTGGTCTGTTCCTTAGCCTTAACAGGATAGACTGAAACGTCAAACGTTTTGAACTCATCCTTCTCTGCGATTGCCGTCTGGTTACCTTTTGCCTTCTGATCTTCATAGATCTCTTTCGCTTTCTCTTTTTCGAGAACTTCTCCGACGACCTCCTGTCCATTGATCCATAGAGACAACTCCGAAAGACTCGCCTGTTTGGGCAGTGGAAAAGAATAAATCGCTTCAAGATCATTCTCCCCTGAGTTGATGAAAACCTGATCCACCTCTGTTCGAGCAAAGCCATTGTTGATTACGACGCTTACATTGTGCGATTTTATAGAGATCAGTGAATCATCTCCAGTTTTAGGCTTCAAGAGTCCTGCCGCCTGGGATTGACCGAAAATAGTAAGAATCAAGAAAAACAGGGCTGCTGAAATAAAAGACATAATAAATGTGCTTTGGGTGACTTTTTCTTTCATGATCGTTCCTCCTTTTGTTTTTGGGCGCCGACTGCTACCTTATAAGCACGCCCCATGCCACAAAAGAAAAACGAGTGTAAACAGCTGAATAAATGTTGTTTTCACAAAATAACGGTGAAACATTAGCTCTTGAAATAATTATCGGTCTGTCATACCATGTACACAGCGTATACATTTTTTGAATATCCCGGAGCGTTTTTATGAAAGATTCCGAACGAGAAATACTATACAAGGTAAGAGATGCCGCCTTTGCCAACCCTTTTGATCACAAACGGTGGGTCATCGACCTAGCAATTACTGGGCTCTCCCCACAAGATCCAGTAAAAAAAGTGGGCGCCCAGTTACTCGAAAAAGTCACGCAAACCACAAACGCGGTGACTGCTCGCAACCAAAAGAAGAAGCTGCAGACCAACACTGAAGACAGCGAGCTCCTGAAATTCGGCATATTGTTTCGTGTATTTCACGAATTCTGTGATGAGTTCGACAACCATATTACTGCCCAAATAAAGGGAGGTGATGAGTGTTGTCCGGTAGAATTTGCCAACGATGCGCTGGCCACCTTGCTCAAAAACGCTATACCGGAGCAGGAGGCGATACGTTTCTTCTCACTGTTCTTCCAAATGCGTCGGGCATTCTTTTTCATTAATATGATAGCCGGCAAAAGTGAGTGTGTGATGGCCCTGAGATGCTCACTCTGGAACAATATTTTCACCAACGACATCAAGCTGTACGATCAGTTCCTCTGGAACCGGATGGACGATTTTTCCACGATGATTCTCGGCGAAACAGGAACAGGCAAGGGCATGGCCGCTGCCGCAATTGGAAGATCAGGGTACATCCCTTTTGATCACGCAAAGGGTTGTTTTTCTGAAAGTTTCAGTCGGGCCTTCACTCCCATCAATCTCTCTGGATACCCTGAACAATTGATTGAATCTGAGTTGTTTGGCCACCGCAAAGGCGCTTTTACTGGTGCCGTTGAAACACACAAGGGTGTATTCAGTCGCTGCAGCCCATGCGGTGCAATATTTCTTGATGAAATTGGGGATGTTACGGTCCCCACCCAAATAAAGCTCCTGCAAGTCCTGCAGGAACGAACCTTTACCCCCGTTGGCAGTCACAAAGCAGAAACATTTCAGGGGCGCGTAATCGCAGCCACCAATCGGTCAATGGAAAAAATTCTCAACGAGGGGCAATTTAGAGAAGACTTCTACTATCGACTCTGCTCAGATGTCATCCATGTCCCTTCGCTGAGACAGCGACTTGAGGAAAACCCAGAAGAATTAACGGAAATTCTGCAATTCACTGTCAGGCGAATTCTTGGCACCCGGAGTCCCCAGATCGTAAAAAAGATACGAAAATATATAGACGACAACCAGCCAACTGGCTATGGGTGGCCTGGCAATATAAGAGAACTTGAGCAATGTGTACGGAGAATTCTACTGAACAACAATTACCAATGGCAGAAATCGAAAGCTGAAACAGCAATGGAGCGCTTCGTTCACGAAATTGAAAACGGAGAATTAAGTGGCGCACAATTGCTCTCCCATTATTGCTCTCATCTATACAGGCAACTCGGCACCTATGAAGCGGTGTCCCAAAGGACTGAACTCGACAGACGAACGGTAAAAAAATATATATACGCCCTCACCTCCGACTAACCTGCAACCAGGTCTTACTAAAAAGCAAAAACAGGTTCAGATATTTCATTGCCGGACTGCAACAGATTTATGAAACGAAGCTGTTCCAAGCCATTTCACTCGAGAGTCTTGCATATACTGAGGAAATACCTCAAAAAAACAGTCGACCTCAGCCGTGTCGCTATAGACATAGGGGGCCGTCGGATACTGCGCCCCTGAAAAAGGGTTGGAATTAAAAGCTGTTACGTTAGGTTTACAAAGCGAATAATTATCACCGAGCAACTTGATACCGAAGCAGTGTTTCATATTTGTTAGGGTTTGGCTCAATAAATTCAAATACTCGGTAGACTTCCTCATAAAAACCGGTCAAACTGTACCCTTCTTGGTCTACAAATAGCCTTAGTTTCTCAAGCGATTCAGGTATTCTGTCATAACGACCAACATGTAAAATTTCAGCAATTTCCGTTTTTTCTCTGCGATCATAAAAGATACTCACATCGGCAGTATCTTTTATGTCGGCTAGGCCAATTGCTGTTTCCGGAACCATTCTTGAATAATAAACGTCCCAATGCTGCATTGAAGTAGTTTTCCTCTGATTCCAATCAAGATGCCGAGCACTCATATAGCTGGGGGACAGCTTGAGTTTTCTGCTTGCATTATAGAGTGTCAGTCCGGCAGTATCCATGGTTATATCGGGATCACCTTTTATTCTGGCTACCAATACCTTCCCTCCTGTAATGGTATAAATATGAGGTTGAAAATGCTGTGCTTCCATGCGTAGATTGTAATAAATCATAAATGCGATACCCGGCAATAAAACAGCAACACTTTTTAGTAAAATTGGAAGTATTTTCATGAGACCAACCGGGGAATCAACGGCCCATCAAGCTTAGGCTTACCGATCAACTGGGGAGTTAAATAATTCAACAGAAAGACAAAAGGAATTGTCAATAAAATACTTGTAAAAGCAATTACAATTCCACTTACAAGAATCTTCATGGCATCATCAAAATGCTGCGCAATTAGCCATATTGCAAGTCTGTCATTAATAAAATGATAAAAGACACCGTTTAATCCAAAAATAATTAACGTATTACGACCCAAATATATCAGGACTTCAATATCTGTGGTTAATTTTGCAAGCAGCATAACCATTACACTGCCTATTACAGCGGTGAGAGGGAAAAGAATAAGATTGCCATGTGATGAAGCAAACAAAACCACCGCATCATAGAAGGGTATTGCAAACATTCCCTTGTTCAAATCATATGTAGAATATACTAAAACCAGACATACCAAAGCCCCTAGGAAACATTTATATGCTGGTATTTTGCCAACCAGGAAGTTATTTCGTCTAAAGTAGACTCCAACCAGATACAGCGAATAACATGTAAAAGCCTCAACAATCATAAAGTAAGGAAAGATCTTTCCATGTTGAGAAAGGATGTTTGTCGGCTTTAAACAACCAGCATTCCAGGCCAAAATTGATCCGATCAAGTAATAAGCAATAGCAACCATGATAACTCTTGAATTCGACGTCAGAAATCGTGATGTTGCATAGTGCATCATTTCCACCACGAATAAACAAATCAGGAACCACGTGGGAATATTAAAATAGGGAACACCTGCTAAGAGTGTAGCAGAGATACCTTTGAGATAACCTTCAACTGTAGGGAGTTCAAGGCCTACAGTATTACCAGTTGTCCAGAATGTTGGGATAATCAAAATTGACGAAAGAAATACATAGGGAACCAGGCGTGACGCAGCGTGCCTTTTCAGATAGAGACCAAAATCCGTATTGCACACATACTCTTTTGCAATATAACCCGATAAGATAAAGAACAAGGGCATATGGAAAGAGTAAATAAACTTATAGTGAATGGCAGCATTAGCGCTACCAGCCTTCATATAACTTTCAATAATATGACCATAGTACATTAATACAATGCCATATATTCTGGCAATATCAATAAACCTGAACCGGGAACCAGATGATTGGAAAGGAGGTGCCATAAAGTGCTCTTTTCTTTTGGTAAGCCTAAGCTGCATTAATCTGCGCTGTATCTAAGTGCCACTTTTTGGTGTCCACTACCTAATCTGCCCAAGTGCAAACCCTTTAGCAAGGTGGTTGCGTACAAAATAAATAAGTAAAACACCTGGAATAATCGATAAAACAGCCATTGCACTTAACCAGCCCAATGGGTTTAATCCAAGTGCCGTACCCGCTCTTAGTATAATCGAACCGAACGGTACAGCATCGACAGTTGTAAGCCAGTTTGCCAAAAGTATTTCAACCCATGAAAAAATAAAACAGAAGAATGCTGTTACACCTATACCTGGGGCAATAACGGGTATAAGAATTTTTATAAAAAATTGTGGGAAGGAATAGCCATCAAGCTGCGCCATCTCATCAAATTCTCTCGGCACCGCCGATATAAATCCCTCAAGGATCCACACGGCAATAGGTACAGTAAATAAGCAATGAGCAAGCGCAACAGCAATATGAGTATCGACAATACCCAACGTGGAGTAAAATTGAAACAAAGGGATGGCAACAGCAGCTGGTGGTGTCAGGCGGCTGGCAAGAAACCAGAAAAACAAATGCTTGTCGCCAAGGAAAGAATAACGTGAAAAAGCATAGGCTGCCGGTACGGCAACGACAAGTGAAATTGCATTATTTAAAAGAACATAGAGTATCGTGTTAACAAAGGCCATATAGGATTGTGGATCACTGAATATAGTCTTATAATTGGACAAAGTTCCCAGCATGGGTATGGGTGTAATGGAATTCTTGATCTCAAATTCCGTTTTAAAACTGTAACAGACAAGAAAATATATCGGCATCAGTAAAAATATTACGTATATGACAGGGATATATTTTTTAAGACCTCGAATATTCTTCACAACTGTTTTTCCTGAATCAAAAGAAACGTTTTACCCTTACCCGTATTGTTTGTTATTTCTATCCCCACATCAACACCCACTGCACATTAGCTTTGATATTCCATCACTTTGTAGAGAATCCAAGCAAAAAGAACGATAATTGAAAAATATATAAGCGATGTTGCAGACGATTGCCCTAAATCGAATTGTTGTGCAGCAGTCCGCATGAGACTATGGGAGAGAAACACTGTAGATTGCCCCGGTCCACCCTTTGTGATAATAAAAGGCTCAGCAAAAACCATAAAACTGTCTATAAACCGCAATAAAATTGCAATCATTAACACACGTTTAATTTTTGGTAGCTCAACATATCGAAAAATCTTCCATCGGCTGGCACCATCAATTTGTGCTGACTTATAATATACATTTGGGATTGCCAGTAATCCTGAATAGCAAAGTAAGACTATCAGGCTTGTCCAGTGCCACACATCGACAAAGACAATAACTGACCAGGAAATAACAAGGTTATTCAGATCAATCTGAAAACCAATCAACGATAGTAATGAACCCAAAGAGCCCCACTGAGGGTGAATAATCAATAGCCACATAAGCCCCACAACCACCCATGGAATCATCAGCGGTATAGCAATAGAGATTATATAGAAGGGGACAAATTTTCCCTGCCTCGGTAATGACAATGCGATGAAAATGCCCAAGGGTACTTCAATTGTCAGTACAATTATGGAAAAGGCGAATGTGCGGAATAAAGTGTCATAAAACTCTTTTGAATTTAATACCTGGATAAACCACTTTGGGCCAACCCAAATAAAATCATTTCCATAGAATACATCATGAACAGAAAAGTTTACGATGGTTATTAATGGAATAATGGTGCTGCCCCCCACTAGAATAAGGGCAGGTAAAATAAAAAGCCAAGATCTATTTTTTATCGGTTTCAACATTGCTATTGACCAGAGATTTTGATTTTTCCACCTGTTAATAGTGAGCTTTATGATCTCGACTTATGGTCAGTAATCTAAAAATCATACAGCATATCTCTCTTTGAAAGCCACTGCTATTTTGAATGAATCTCTTCCAAAAAGAGATCATTTACTCACTATCTTCAGCTTTTGCCGTTGCCAAACAAGAGACAGCATTGTTTTATACCAAGTCCCGCCATTAATCAGCTTTATGCAATATAACGAATAAGATTTTTCCTGTGTACATCCTGGTAGTGGCTACTATCCGAACATATACCTCGTTGAGACTCAAATATAATATCAACATCTGAGAAGATAACATTTGCCAATCTTACCCTTTTAAGCAAAGGTGCAAGTTCAGACTATTCCTTTGAAGCTACCGCTTGATGGGGATTGGACGATTTGCTAACAGGAAACCAAAGAGATACAGGAATACTCTAGACTTTTAGCGTTGGCAGAGTATTAAGACCTTCGAGATGGCGATATTAACGCCATCTTCACCGCGCGAGTTTAGCAAGTCCGGTGCAATGCATCCCTCTGTGCACAAAGTTGGTACAACATATAGAACAATAAATTGCGCTAGCGACGCTTTCCTGGCAGCATTAATCCGCTACCCAAAAAACTACGCCGAGGTAAAAGATCGGGGCCTTCATAAACGCTTTTTACATCAGAGACAGAATACACTGCAGTCTGATCAAGCCCTTTAATTAAACGGATAAGCGACGGGATGTTACGCCTTTTTTCAATAATAAGCAGCAGTTCAACCGGATTATCTTCCCCCATATCACCATCGAATGAAACTACCTTATATCCCTCGTTACGTATCTTGACTGCTAGGACGTCACGATGGAATGATATACAACGGATAAGTTCATTACCAATAGCAAAACGGCTTTCAATCCACATGCCAGAAAAATTACCTACGGCAAAACCACCGGCATAGGCCAACGCAAGATACCACTGATCAAGGTTTGTCAAAACCTGGGCTGCTGCAACTAACCAGATAATAATTTCAAAAAAACCAATAAATGAGGCCATAAATTTGTGGCCACGAAATATAACAATAGTTCGAAATGTTCCAAGCGAAACATCAGCAACTCTGGCAAAAAAGATAAGCGGCGCTAACAAATATGGATATTCAACTAATAATTCAGTCATTATTATTCCTTAGTTAATTACGATTAATACATAATGTTGAATTCACTGGTTTCGCGCTGTTTGCGAAATCCAGTGGCAAGCTTGATCACATACGAAAATCTGTGACTTGATCCTCTTGGTGCGAACAATCTATTTGATAGGTTGAGTATTTTAGGTATTTAGAAGGTTACAAAAAGCGGTGGATGCAGCCTGGCCACATCCACCGATTCATTATTTGGTGAGGACAATTCGATATCTGGCTTGACCGCTGCGCAGGTGGGCAAGTGCATCTTTAACCTGGTCGAACCGGAATTTCTCAATTACCGGTTTGATATTGTGCCGAACAGCAAACTCCAACATCTCTTGAACTTATAACTCATGCAATAGTGTACAAGACTACTGAAAAAATATAAAATCGGAAAAGCTAGATTCCTCGTCTATCTACCTCTTACTCTTCTTGTCATCTAGCGCCTTCTTTAATAGCCCATTTATCATTTCTGAGATATCACTGATTGCGTTGTTTATGGATTGATAATTACGCTTTGCATTCTTGTGGCAAAACTCACCGCAGCCATCAGTCTCATGCGTTATAGGCCACACGGCATTCCCTTTTTCAAAGGTCTTGTCTATACCTTCGAGGAATACCTTACCTTTAGCACCAATGGTAGGAGGTCTCACTGTACAGGACCCTGTGACATCAGTAATTTCCTTCCAGTGGTAGCAATCCTTGCAAGTCTTATCTTGCTGGTTACTCATTTTTCGTTCCTTGAGCTATCCATAATTCCTCATTGCCTTCAAATATTAATCTGATAGTCCCGCATGTTTCTACCGCAATAATCTTACCAATACACTAATCAGCTCTCACCTTGTGTCTAACACGTTCACCCTTTCATAAATTTGTTTTCATAAACTCACTTAAAACACTAAGCATGAACTGGTGGGTTACTAGAATTAAGGTGGTGTACAGACTCAAGCGGCTGGATAATCTATTTTGAGATTATTCTCACTAACCTTTGATTGCAAAGAGACATTCCCGGTACCGCTCAATTACTTTGTGGTTATAGATGTTTCATGTATACTTTCTTCATAAAATAAGCATGAAACCTAATCAAATAAAAATGCAACCAAAGGAGGTTAACGATGAATATCGTCAGCATGAAGGATGTCCCGAAGAATCCCCGTATAAGTCCGCTCTTTACCGGAACTGATGTTACTGATCAGCCGCTAATCCCGGCTGGGGGTGATTATAACATGAGTATTGTCAACTTTGGAAAGGGCGTTAGAAACAAATTCCATATCCATGAAAGCGACCAAATTTTGATCGTTACTGCTGGAACAGGGATTGTTGCAACAGAGCATGAACAGAGGACAGTTACCGTCGGTGATGTAATCCTGTTTCCAAAGGGAGAAAAGCACTGGCATGGTGCCACTGAAGATTCGGAGTTTTCCCATATTTTCATCACAAAGGTCGGTGGCAAGAAATACATTCAACTTGAAGAATGACCCAGAGAGAAAGAAGTCAGAAAGAATATGGGCTAAATCTGCTTGACAGTTAAATAGAAATTAGCTTTCGCAAAGAGAATTGGCGTCGACATCTCCTACGGCTTTTGACTGAATCAGTATCTCATAAAAAGATATCTGTTGGCAATACTCGTTTGGAAAGTGCAGTTACTGAGTTATATACAATTATTCATCATCATTGAGCCACAGAATGTTGTGACAATTCATAACTCCCTAACTTTATTTTTTTTATTGCACACACATGTTACCAATTCATACCTTCGTTCATTTCCTGATTACCATTAGCGGAGCTATCAAACTCTTGCTAACATATTGTTTTTAAGATGAATACCCATAAAGGTTGACATTTGTCAACCTTTATGGGTATACTCTAAGAAGATGGTCACTGTTTGCGACCTCTTTAATCACCTGACAGTGCGTCTCTTCAGGGGCAACTTATCTCTGGGTTGAAATTATGAATTGCTCGCTATGTAATGCGAAAACCAGGAACAAAAAAGAAGACTACCTCCATAAAAGCAAGATTATTGGCGAGGTGCTCGTACCAGCGATTGAGTTCAGGGAATGTGAAGTTTGTGGAAAAGTAACACTTTCGCCAGAAGCGAACGACGAGGTAAGTAATTACGTCGCAGAGCAAGAGCTAAATGCAATCACTACTCTACCTGCAAACGATCTGATATCGGCAGGCCAGGCAGCCAACATTCTACAAGTAACAAAACAGGCCTTCAGCAAGAACTCGAAATTTAAAAAGGGATTTGTTTATTCTGTAATGATCGGAGCTAAAAAAGCGTATTTCAGATCATCTATCGAATTATTTAAGAAAACAGGGGATGGCAGATTTCCCATTACCAGGTGGAAGTCTTCAGTGCCAGAAAATTCTATATCGACATACTCTCCTGTTGATAGGAAATGGCAGAAGGTCATTTGCCAAACAGCTATTATGGCTAAATCTACACACAGCTGGAACGAGTCGCTACGAGTGAAACAATGACCAAAGAAGACAGTACCCCAAAAGATACAACATTAAATATTAATTCAAGCCTCCCAAATCTATATGTTGATGACGTTCGCATTTCCATAAGAAATGACGATTTAGTTACTATTAATTTTTTCAGTGATACACCAGAGGGTAAGTTTGAACAAACCAGGGTGATAACCCACAAAAACAGGCTAAAGGTCTTTGTAGATGCCATGTGTAAACACACTGGCTATTACCCAACTGATCACGTCGAGAAAAAAGGGGACGATAAAAAGAAGAAAAAATAAAGCATCGCCATGCTTTATCCTAATAGAGGTAAGATATGAACCAGATAGAATGGTTGGAGCAACACCTTAAAAAAGTGGAAAAAAGGTTATTTGATGCCCGTCAGAGTCTCAAGAAAAACCCTACGAGTTATAGTGCTAAAGTGACGATACAAAGCGCTGAACGAAACCTGAGAGATCTCAGGAATGACCTGCAAATTGAGAGAAAGAAAAGTGGATCTTGTCAACGTATCAATCTGAATACAGGGGCATAACCTGCTGAAATACACCGTCTCGAAAATATCTTCTGATAACTTTCTTGATTTTCCCAGCACCCCTTTGAACTCGGAATCAACAGCTTCCCGTAATCACTCCAGACCAAATATTGTCAGTGGACGGCTTTTCCAGCTGAGGCTGTAAGTCCCCAGGACAGTGGATTAATTCATTTTCAGCAGGGTCCACTCCACCAGCTTCTTTATAACCCTGTTAGCGGCCTGGTCGAAGGCGATAACAATATTATTCATCCCTGTATCGTCTTTGATCTCCACCGTGTGTTCAAAACTTTGTGAACCGACAATGACTCTATTTGGCTGCTGTACGAGTTTGGCGTTAATTCTTACACGGACGGTGAATGTTTTAGATTCAGTGTCATGCTCGGCCTGAAATTCACGCAGTTCAGTCTTCAAGGTGAAATCGGAACGCAAACCAATGGATTGCCGGCCAACAGCGATAATTTTATTTGTATTTTCAAAGCTTTCAATCAGAAGGGTCTGAAGCATTTTGGGTGCCCGTTCGGTCCACCGGGCATTCGCGAAGAATTGTAGTTTGGTAGAATGAGGGCGCTGTGCAATCCGATTGTTGTCAAGGCCGCCAGCAGCAATGGGCTCCTCAATAATGAGCTGTTTGCTGATTTCAGGCAGGTTGTCGTTGAAGGTGCTTTTGGGAGTGAGATTGTAGAGATCCGGCGCCTGTCCTGGTATCTTCAGGACGCTGCATCCGGCAGTGATACCCAGCGCACACAAAAGCATTAGCACTCTTTGCATTGTTGGAATACTGTGTTTTATTATTTTATTTCCATGTCTGATCATAGGCTTAGTTTGGATCTATCTCTGGATTGTGTTGATCGAGCAGAAAACGTGCACCTGAAGACTCAATTCTATCCACGACACGGGTCAAGCCTGCAACCAGATGTCGAGCTTCCTGCAAAAACAAAGTGAATTCGTAAAGTCCTTCCTGGGAGAAATACTGGAGCGAATCTTCGTTGGCACCCATAAAACTCTGGGCTGATTCTGAAAGTAGCCTCAGTGATTGAGCGGTGGCTTCCCATTCTTTTACCATTTTGGTTCCATCATCGTCGATGAGTTCACTGGCACCATCTGCGGCGAATTGTAGCGTATCAACCAGGGAATCGACCTTTATTACCACTTTCTTTATTGACTGGCTCAGTGCGACCAGTTCATTGCCCGCATCATTTGCGGTGGCAATGACTGTGTTGATGTTTTCACCCTGCTCGGCCAGTATGGCTGTTACCTTATTAACATTGGTCAGAATAGTGGTGAGCTGATCCCGGTTTTCCTGATTTAATATCTCACCGAATCGTTGAGCCAGTATAGTGCCCTCGTTGACGAGATCTGGCACACCCTGGACCAATCGTCCGAGTTCAGATTTTTGTGACGGGATAGTGGCAGGACTCTCTGGAGTGGAACTCAGTATTTCACTCCCCCGTTCAGCACCCTCAATATCGATATAGGATGTACCGGTTATCCCTTCAAGTTTTAGAGATGCAATATCACCTTTATGAATCTGATAGCCGTCCATAATGGCAATTCGAACCAGAACAAAACGGGGATTATTCGGTTTAATTCCTATGTCATTCACCGAGCCGATGCGGATTCCCCGGTAACTGACCTTACTTCCGACACTCAAGCCCGAGACAGACTCCTCAAAGAGCACCTCGTAGGGGGTAAATTTTTCGGTTGAGCCGGTTTTCGCCAGCCAGAGACCGATGATGAAAATACCGGAAACTCCAGCTACCACAAATAAACCGATAACGAAGTTAAAACCTTTTGATTCCATTGTTTATCTGTCAATCCATTTTGCCAGCAGAACAAAATCCTCAGCTAGTGGTTAATGACACGAGATCGATCGCCATGAAAATAATCCTGTACCCATGGATGATCAAAGGCACTCACCTCTTCAAGCGACCCGCTGACCAGTAGTTTCTTTTCACCGAGAACGGCGACCCTGTTGCTCACCGTATAAATGGTATCGAGATCGTGTGTGACAATGAACACCGTGAGGTGCAGGTTTTTCTGCAACTCCAGGAGTAACTGGTCGAAGGCCGCAGCGCCAATTGGATCAAGTCCTGCGGTTGGCTCATCCAGAAAAAGTAATTCAGGGTCGAGGGCGAGGGCTCGAGCCAGACCGACACGTTTGCGCATACCCCCGGAAAGCTCAGACGGGTATTTGTTGCCTACGTCTCTATCCAGGCCCACCATGGATAGTTTTAATGCAGAAAGTTCTTCTCTGGTCTTTTGAGCAAGCTTGACATGTTCCTTAATCGGGATCTGGATATTTTCGCTCACGGTGAGTGAACCAAACAGAGCGCCGTCCTGAAACAAAACACCGCAGCGCCTGCGCACCTCATGGGCTTCTGTTGAGGATAGTTGATTGCTGTTTCGACCAAATATCTCAATCGTTCCTTTGACTGGCTTGATCAGGCCTATAATGGTCTTTAATAAAACGGATTTTCCCGTTCCGGAAGCTCCAACCACGGCGATAATTTCACCGTTGCGCACCTGAAGGCTGAGGCCGTCATGTATGGTGAAATTGCCAAGCCGGACAACCAGATCATTGACGTTAATGCTATATCCGTTGGTTGAACTCATTAAATACCTATAACTCCAAAAAATATTGAAAACAAGGCATCAAAGACAATAATCAGAAATATCGATTCAACCACTGCGCGGGTCGTATGAGTACCAAGGGATTCGGCACTGCCTGACACCTGCATTCCTTCATAGCACCCAATCACTGCGATAATAGCGGCAAACACCGGTGCCTTGATCAGTCCCACCCAGAAGGTCCAGGGGGAGAATGAACTGACGAACTGGTTGGCGAACATTGTTGGGGAGATATCCATTACCAGCCAGACAATCAGGCCACCCCCGATTACTCCAAAGAAGTTGGCAATCAAGGTAAGAATCGGCAGGGAAATAGTAAGGCCAATGACGCGGGGAAGGACAAGAACTTCCATCGGGTTCATCCCGATGGTGTGCATTGCATCGAGTTCCTCATTAATCTTCATGGAACCGATCTCAGCAGCGAAGGTCGACCCGGATCTGCCTGCAATAACTATTGCAGAGAGCAATATGCCCATTTCTCTTAGAATAGTGACTGCCAGCAGATTAATGGTATATATTTCCGCCCCCAGCTTACCGAGCTGCAGTGCTCCCTGGTAAGCAATCACAATACCGATGAGAAAAGAGATAAGTGAGATAATGGGGATCGCGTTAAAGCCACTTAATTCAATCTGGGTCATTGTCAGGCTAAACCTGAAACGGGCAGGACGTGCAATAGTGGCTATAAGGTGGCGGGTAATATCACCGATGAAGGCCACGAAGCAGGCCGCAAGATCAAGTGCCTCGAGTGATGCTTTGCCGATACGCTCGATAATTTTTATGAGCTCATTCGGCCTGGGTTTGCGGACGGCAGCTGATGCCTTATAACGATTGACGGTCTCCAGAATTGAATCAACATTCCCATTTGAAAGCATCTGCTGCGACGTACTGTCATCAAGGCGACTCAACAGCTGTGAGGCAAGATAGGCCCCGGCAGTATCCATCCGTTCGATTTTACGAAAATCCACTTCAGTATCGGCCGTCCCGTCAATTACCATGCCATCCACAACGGGCTGCAGCTCTGACACGTAGTCAATCGTCCAGAATCCTCCCGCAGAGATCTGCATGGTTCTATCAGCCTGGCCAACCTGCAGCCAACCCTTTTGATTTTTCATTTTTAATGCCACGTCTCAAGGGATGAGGAGTAAGCAATGTCTTTTATTCAGACTTCTGCTCAAAATGTACTTTTGGTAGTTCTCGCTGTGTTGCAAGGTCAAGAGAGAAATAGTCCTTTTTTACAAAACCGAACTTGGCTGCAATCAGGCTTGAAGGAAACGATTCTATAAGGGTGTTTAATC
>NODE-180-length-22424-cov-5.42201_pt1 | contig 22424 bp, 23 predicted proteins | sample MGYA00139097_ERZ477577 | MGnify/ENA metagenome assembly ERZ477577
TCTCGAGAAAATTTTCTCTATGCCCATCCAATACCATCAAGAAGCATCGGCCTCAGCTAGCATTTAAATTCTTGCACCTTTTTATTTTCAAGGTTAAGTAATTTTCCACTTCCCATTTAAATAAAAAAATATACTAAAGGCATTTTAGTGAAAGGCCACTGCCTTTTTATTTTCTTCTTATCTCTCTTTTTTCATCTTCAGCTTTTTGCAAGTGATAGTAGTGATACAGACCTCGACTCCCTTGAAAAGGGAGAAATCCACCTTTCTGAGCAAGAAGAAGATCAGCAAGGAAGTTGCTTCCCATCACTACAATTTCCTGAAGGCCTTCTTGCAAGACTCTTAGATGAAGGAACCATTTTCCTCAATAAACGTTCTTCAACTTCAGAGGATGCCACCAAGGCCCTCAAAGAATTAATGAAGGAGCATCCTGAGTTTACGGAAGTAAAATCAAGAGCTCTTTTATCCTGCCAAGAAGGTATGTTTGAACTTGTTGAAAACAAAAAAAGTCAAAATCTCAATAGTATTGCGAGAATGACTTACCTTGCATCAGATTTTCCTGGGTTTATTGAGCAAACAAGAACAGGAACAGGAAAATTTGCGTCCTATGTTTTGCGAGACAATAAAAGGACTCTGCTTTTTACTGGATGCGTTGGAATCTTTGCGGCGTTTGCCAATACAGGTGTATCAATTGCCCTTGATCAGATTTCTGCTCAAGCGCAATCTATAAATGATTCAAGCTCTTTTGCCTTATCGGACTTCGCCTGGGAGGTCACCTGGAATCTCACTAGAAACCTCGTTTTTGGAGGAACAGGATTTATGATTGCTACAGTCGCTGCAAAAATATCTGGCCATAGGACTCAGCTCCAGCAAGCAGATATGAAAGTAGAAGAAGATCTTACCCGCTCATTTGAGGATATCCAACGACTACACTATTGGTCTCTTAACAGTAATCTCCCTCGTGCAACAAAAGAAGCTATCCGCAATTTTATCACTAACTTAGCAATTCACGCTTTGAGGCGCTTGGACAATTGGAAAGAAGAACTTGAATCAGATCGTTTTTCTTTCTATACCCAAGGGCCAACACCAATTCTCCGTTTTATAGAAAATTTCTGGAGCATCATACTTAAAGCAGCAAAGAAAAAAGAAAATCCTCTTGTGGTTCTCGATAAAAGAAGAATTTTTAATGAAAAGCTAGCAGGCATTAAAGAGCACATAGGAAAGACAGAAAATCCCTACAAAACACTTCTAAGTAATCCCAATAATCCCTCGGCCGTTAGATTTGTTAAAGAACATGATGATTATATTGCCAGTTGCCTTAACGATGAAGAAAAGCTTAAGAGAAGACTTAAAAAGCGCTTAATACATCTCAAAGAACATCCTATCTACAGTAGAAAGCTTTATCATATTCTTAAAGAAGAGCCAAATCTCATAGCACAACCTCTTATTTTGCAAGAGTTTATTAGAGTGCAAGATCATGCGCGCTTCTAGAAAAAAGAAATAAAGAAAGACACATTACTAGACTTGCTCCCTGAACTCTTCTAAAGTTACCCCTAAACTCAAAAAGGGAGCAACTCATGAGCACCAGCACTTTTCCTGAAATTGAACAATACTCACTCAACCACTCACATCATCCTTCGGCCTTGGCCCAAGAACTCTATGATTACACTTGTAAAAATGTCACCATGTCGCAAATGCTCATCGGGCCTATGGTGGCGAGCTTTCTGCAAACACTCATTCGCATGAACAAAATGACCAATATCTTGGAAGTAGGAACTTTTACCGGCTATTCTGCTCTCGCTATGGCCGAAGCAATGCCTAAAGATGGCCGTGTCATTACTCTTGATGTCAATGAAGAAAATGTCGCCGTGGCCAAATCTTTTTGGGAAAAATCGCCCGTCAAAGAAAAAATTGTCAGTCATTTAGGAGACGCCAAAGAAACAATTAAAAAATTAAAAGAAGAAGGTAAGAAATTTGATCTTATTTTTCTCGACGCCGACAAAGAAAGTAATCCACACTACCTAGAAATGGGCCTGTCTATGCTCTCTGAGAGAGGACTTGTTATTATTGATAATTCTCTGCGAGATGGAAAAGTTTTAAAAGAAAGCAGCTCTCCTTCTATTGAATCAACAAAAAAACTCAATGAAATGGTCTCAAAGAACCTAGATCTTCAGTCCACACTTCTTCCTCTGCGTGATGGTCTCTTGATGGTAACAAAAAAATAAAAAATGAATTTCCTCGTCTCTCTTGCCAAAAAGTTTTTCTCCTTTCTTTTTAAAAGAAAGAAAAAAATTACACTGGGACCGGCCAACGACAAAAGCTTGGTCCCTATTTTTAACCTTCTCGTTAAACAAGAACATCTTTTTAACATTGAGAAAAGAAAAAATGCTCACCATCGCCTCCTGCGTGAAAGAGAAAACATCAAACTTATTCTTGGTGAAATTATTGAAGAGAGCAATTATACGGCCCAAAAAGTGCGCGACGACAAAGAAACGTTGGCCATTAAAATTTTTGCCGAAAATCCTAACCTGGAGAAGCAACTTCTTTTTATTACAGAAAAATATTTTAACAAAAAAGAAGAGCTTTCTTTTATTTTAAAACAAATCGATATTGATTATCTTAAAATTTCAGTCCTCAGTGAAATTTTTTACATCCTCTCGCCTCATCTTTATTATCCCATCAATTCGCGAACTCTTTTAGTCCTTGAGATTCTTCTACCAGGTATTATTTTAGAAGGACGAGAAAAAACAGACCTTCTCCAGCTAAAACAACTCATCATGGATAAACACAGGTCATGGCCAAAGTATGCTCCTCTCGTAGAAAGGAAGATGGAAGAACTTTATTTGTTTTTTTTACAGAGTAAAAAAATTTCTTGGCCAAAAGATTTTCGTGAATTTAAATTCATCTACGTAGAAAACTTTAGCAATCAAATTTACCAAGCGGCCCTTCAGCTTGAAAAAAAAGTACTTTTTTAAATGAAATATTTTCTTTTTTTTATTCTTTTTCTTTCAGTCCCTCTCTTTGCCTCTCCTCAAAAAGGAGAACCTCTCCCCCTCGTAGAAATTGATGAATGGAAGAGTGATAGCTTCCGCGGCAAAGTAAATGTTATTTTTTATGTAGATCCCGACGAGCGTTCTGACAACGAGAATCTAGAAGTACTTCTTCACGAACAAAATTTTCTCAAAGATAAATTGCAGTCTATTGCCATCATCAACATGGCCGCTACCTGGCTCCCTAACTCTCTTATTAATTCTGTTCTTGAAGGAAAAAAGAAAAAATTCGCCAATACACTATACGTCAATGATTTAAAAAAAGAATTAGTGGACAAATGGAAACTCAAAGATAATAGCTACGATGTTTTGATCTTAGATAAAAAAGGTATTGTGGTTTTTCATCAATCGGGAAAATTGAAAAAAGAAGAAATGAAAAATGTCGTTGAACTCATCAAAGAAAAAATTAAAGAATAAACTCTCGCCCCTCTACCGCTAGTTCCCAATCAACTTCTTTATCTTTTCCTACAATATTTTGAAACTGTACATAGGACTCTTCTGCCGTTTCTTGAACCATCATATCTGTATGCATGGGATCATGATGAGCGAATACAATCTTCTTAATCTTTTCTCTCTCCGCCAACTTCAACCCTTTCAGTGCTGAAGAATGACCCCAGTTAATTTTCTCGGCCGCTTCGCTCACAGAGTACTGCGCATCAAAAAGCATCAAGTCTACTCCTTGAAAAAAAGGAAGATCCTCATCGAGCTCTTTGGCCGTCATACGAATGGCCTCATGATCAACGGCATGCGAATACGTCTTTCCGCGCGAATCCGTAATTTTTGGTCCATAGCAAGCATCAGGATGATCTAGCATGTAAGGCGTCACTGTAAGATCACCGATTTTAAAAGGTTTTCGTGCCTCAACTTGATGAAAGACAATAGATGAGCGCAGCGTTTTAAAATCAACAGGAAAATAAGGCCTCCTGAAAACTTGCTTAATGACATCTTCTAACTCAGGCTGAACAGCATAAAAGTGAATCTTATTTCCAGGAATGTAGATGGGCGAAAAAAAAGGAAGACCCATAATATGGTCCCAATGAAAATGAGTCATAAAAATATGCAACTCACCTTTTCCTCTTCCCAGCGGTCCGCTCATAGCATCATCGATGTAATTGCGAATCCCCGTTCCTCCATCAATCAACAATGTCGTCTCATTTGTCTTCACCAAAGCACACATGGTATTCCCGCCGAGCCCATAGAGAAAAGGGTGAGAAAGAGAATCGATAAAAGAGTCGATATCTTTGTCAGAAGAATCGAGATATTTACTCAGAAGTTCAACAGCAAAGGTCCTCCTTTCCTTTTTCGTATGAGGAGTAGGAAGAGAACCGCGAACACCGAGGAGTTTAATTTTTAAGCTCATAGATTGTATTATAGTAAAAAAAGAAAAGACAAGGCCAGTAGGTGAGAGAAATTACCGCTCCCAATATTCCTCTTCCAGGCAATCTTCTCGATCGGGAAGCCCTCGAATGAGGCGCGGTGAATTTTGCTTAAGGACTTCATAACTGACACGATTACAGTACTTTGATATTTGGGCCAGGGAAGAATAGGTTAAAAAATTTGCTCGGTGTTTGGGCGACGAGGGAAGTGTCTGCCGGTGAAAGGTATTGGCCATAATATCGTGCAATAAGGCCGAAAGAGCGGCATCTCCTGCTCCATTCGTGTTTTTAATCTGCTCCCCAGGACCGCCCATAAAAGGATTGATGTGAGAGATAATTTGAACAGGATCCAAACAATCTTTCTTGAGCATGCTGCGACTAAACTCGTAACTATTAAAAGCTGGATAATTTAAATGGGCCCTCAATTCATTTTTGGTCTCACGCAAATACTCTTTGTCGCAAAATCCTCCTACCAAGAGCCCATCTTTTCCAATGGTAAGAAGTGAGAAATCTGCCAATTCCAGGATTCCTCCCATGGCATTAATAGGATCTGATTCTCCTGTAAGAGCATGGGCCTCTTCGCCATTCATGGCCAAGATAGAGACATATTCCTTAATAAATTGGTTAAAAAATTCTTTTTTCTCTCTTACTAAACCGTCTGCCCCAAGAGTCAAAACGATGGGAACATTATGCTCTTTGGCCATCTTACAGGCCTTAATAGTGGCCTCATAGATAGGATCATTTTCATCACGAAGAAGATAGGCCGTAATGAGAAAAAGTCCCGCTTTAGAGAGAAGATCAGAATCAATACTACTGGAAGGTAGTTGATTCATTTCTCCAGGAGAAAGAGCAAAAGTCCTCTCCCCGTCAGGCGTCACCAGGCAGAAGGCCCTTCCCATTTCACCACCCACAGGCGTTAGGTGAGAAAGATTCACCAAAGGGGCCGTATTGCGCAAATATTTGAAAGCATAATCGCCAACCATAATGTCTTGCTTGATGGTTCCCAAAAGAACGGACTCGCTCTCAGAGAGGATTGAATAATTGTGAAGTGTGTTACCGATAGTGCCACCGGCAAACTCGCCTTTGATAAGATCTTGGATCTCTAATTGATGATGAAGCTCTCCCGCTACTGATTCGGGCAAAATAGTCGACTGCCCTTTTTGAAGATTCCAATCAGCTAGGAAGGAATCTGGAATGTGGGCCTCAATATCTACTAAGACTTGATCTATTCCCAAGATATAGCTGACATTATTTTCAGAGAACTCAAACTCAAAAGAAATTCTCCCTCGTTCGCTAACGGGAAAATAATGTTTAATTTTTCTCTTACCGGGAAACTTCATAAACTATCTCAATGTTTTTTTTTGAATAAGGCGAACTAATTTTCCTTGAGAAGAATACCTCTAATTGCCTTTCCCGTAAAATCATTTTGAAACGTCTACACCGTCCTGCTCTCGTTTATGAGCGGCCTCTTGCTTGGCCTTTTCAAGAAAATACTTCACTTTTTCATCACTATTTTCAAACTTCATTTCTTCAAATTTCTTTCTTTCGCTATTTACCATATCGCGAATTTCTTTTTTATTTTCGTCCTCAATTTTTTGTTTTAAAAAATCAGAAGAGCTAAGATCTCCCCCTTCTTCACTCTTTAAACTCTCACCAAATTGATCAAAGGCATAATTATAGAGAGGACCTAAAATAGTTAAGTTATCAGGAGATCTCTCGAGGAAGGCGAGAACATCGCGAAGAAATTTTTTATTTTTAAGATCGTGAGACCAGGCAGCAAAAAGAAAATTAAATCCTACTTCTGATAATTTATCTTCATAGGAGAGCATTTTAAATTCTTTGAAGATATCAGATCCCATCTTAGGCGAGCTGTAATCATAGCGAATGTTTTTTAAAATCAAGGCCCTAATATCCTTTGAGTTTAAGTTATTATCTTCATAATAGAGAGTAAAAGATTCCAAACGAAGATCTAATACTTGAAAGAACTGTTCTTTTATTTCATTATTCATAGAATTAGAACGAGAGCTAGGATAGTGGGCCATCCCTAGGTTCTTTTCTTCAAAAAAGTAAAGACGACTAGGCATCTCTTCAAAAATTTTATCTCTCATATGAAGCAAGTAGAGATCATAAACCATCTCTTTGTAATAGCTTCCATCAAAAAAACTTAAATCAAAAAAATTTATTTTTTCAAAGCTAATAACTTCCTTCGTGAAGAGATCTTTCCAAAAATCATGAAATTGCATATCTTTAAATGTACTTCGAACAAGAGGAATCTTAAAAAGTTTTTGATCATCAAGATAACGTTTAAATGTTTTTGATGCATGTAACATAATTGTAAGAATTTTATTTTTCTCATGATCCGTATAATCAATACCAATTTCCGCCTCTTTGCTCTTTTTTCTCATCTCAACAATAGGAAAAATTTCAAAGATAGGATGGCGCATAGGAAGAGGAATATTATAGGCAAAAACATTAAGGTTTTTAGTATAGTCCTCAAAGACTGTTTGATGAAGAACAAAGTCACTTTGATCTAAAACGGGATCTAAGTTATTTACTTTAACTATTTTATTTATTTTAAACCATTCAGGGGAATAGCTTCCTTCAATAATAAATTGATAAAAAGCATAGGGTGCGATAAGGGCCCCTAGCGTTCCTAAAAATAAAACAAAGAAAATAGCACCAATTATCAAATATTTTTTCAATCTAAACTATCCTTAAAATGTAATATTTGTTCCAATGTTAATACTTCTTCCATAAAAACCATCTAGATGTGAGAAGGCCAACTTTTCTTTTGTTTCATCTGAGAGATTATTCCCTGTGGGAATAGTGAGTCCTAAGTGAAGATTTGTTCTGGGTAAAATAAGCAAACTCAATTTTGGCGAAATACTTAAATAACTACTACTTGAAGGAGAATCCTGTGATTTAATCCCCATTAGCTTAAAGTTATTCACTTCCATTGAAAAGCGAATATCTTGAGATATCACAAGCCCTATCCCTCCTCCTACTTTGTAAATTTTTTCCACAAAGGCCTCATCTGTAACACTGGGATTGTCTAAAAAAGAAGCTTCTGCATTAAAAGCAAAAAGAAAACGTCCTAAATTTTTTGATGTCTCTAATCCTATACTATTCTCACTTTTACTGGAGTATCCTTTTTCTTTGATGGTGGGAAAAAAATGAGCTCCATAAAAGTCTAATCCAATAATTGAATTTGTGCTGGCCGTTGTAAGCCAATGAAGTCCAAAGGTTACTTTCCCAGCAACGCTTTTTCCTTTTTTCACTTGAGCAAGATGATGAAGATCGATATAGGCCTCGTAGGGAGTCTCTACAGAAAAAGAGGTCGACGCGAGGTTTTCTTTTTCATTTTTTTTATTAACAGTTTTATTCTCTAATTTTACATCAAAAGTGTAATGCTTGAAAAAGGAGCTACCATCTTGAGTAATGGTTCGAGAGGGAGGTGGTGCTGGGGCCGCAACTTTGCCCATGCTTACATCACCATATTCTTTAGCGGCAAAAATTCCCGACGAAAGAAGTATAGAAAAAGAAAGAAAAAGAACAGAAAATTTCATAACATCACCTCTTCTTAAAGATTAAAGCAGTCTCTACTCCAAAGTAAACTTTTTTTATTGCATCAATGGAAAAACTTTCTTGGCCATCAAAGAAGATTTAAATAAAGGAAAATACTGAGATGAAAATTATTTTTTTATTTTCTTTTTTCTTACTTTCTTCATTAAAAATGAGAGGTGAAGTGAGATATTATCAATACTTGATTAAAGATTTAAGTAATAAGAAAAATCCCGTTCAGATCATTACCTCTTCTTTTGACAAACAATCTTTTTTAAAAACTCACGGAGGTGCTTTTTCTATTGGGATTAATACCATGAGAAGCTGGAAGTGTATGGGCAAAACCAGCAAATCTATTTGCAAATCACCAGAACTTTGGATGTTTGAAAGTATCTTAAATCCAAAAAGTAAAAAGGAGTAAAAGATGCAAGTAAAGGCCGTTAACGAAGCAGATATTGTAAGAAAAAATGAAAAAAAGATTAAAGAACTCAATGAGCTCTATAATAAGAAAAGCAGTATCCTGCAAAAACAAAGCGAACAAGAAATCAGTCAACTTCGGACAAAGCATCAAGGTCGTCTTAAGGATGAAGATCTTATCGCGCAGGAGCGTCTCAAAAAAATTCAAGATAAAATGAATGAAACTGAAAATAAAATTGAATTACAAAAAGACCGACTCATTAATGAAGCTAATTATCGTGTTGAAGATCGTCGAATAAAAAACAATGACATCATTGAGAAAGAGACAGAGTTTTATCAAGATAAACTAAAAGATTTTGCGAAAGACTTTACTGATCAGCGAGAAGAATTACGTTATACTTTTAACGATGAATTGAGAAATTTTAAGAGCAAAAATGATTTTCGCATGAGTCAGGCGATGAATGCTTCTCAGGAGAAAATTCTTGACCAAAACAGAAATTTCAAAGATAAAATGGCCAAAAATGATTTTTTCTTTAGCGATGCCTTGGCAAAAAAGAGAATCGAAAATGAAAAAATCGTTCAAACAGAAGATTTAAAATACAACAGAATCCTCAATCGACAAAAAGTTGAAAATGAGAAGAAGTATAATATTGAACAAAAAAATCATGAGCAGGCCATCAACTTTGCTAATAAAAAATTTCTTCAAAAATACGAAGAAATTAAAAAAAACCACAAAGAGACGTTGAATTTCATTCAGGAAGTCGCTCAAAATAACCTGCAAAAGATAAAAGAAAAGTTAGATAAACCCTATCAATTTTATAGCGATCGCCAAGATAATGATTTTTATGTCACCAAAAGATTTAATCCTACGATAAGTGAGACACCTAAGCATTACCATATATCTCTTCAAGTCCCGGCCTATGAAAAAAATAACTTTCATATTTCAGGTCAAGATAGACTTATTATCGTTAATTTTGCTCGAAGAATGGATGAAAATAAAATCACCGATGATCTCGTCAATCGCTATCTCAAAGTAGAATCTCTTTCTCAATCTATTCCCGTCAAAGATATTGTAGATTTAACAAAAATAGAAGAAAGCTACAGCGATGGCGTTCTGACTTTTAAAATTAAGAAAAAATAAAGAAATCTTTCTTTTACCAATAACCAAGAAATTTCCACCACGAAGAACCTACTGTCATCCAGAAAGTGATGTGAAAGATACTGACGATAAAACCGATTTTCCACCAACTCTTAATATCAATGTAGCCGGCCCCGTAGAAAAAAGAAGCGGGTGTCGCTGCATAGTGTGTAAGACAACCAAAGAGATTGCTGAAAACACTCAAGGTCATTCCCATGAGAAAGAGAGGTACGTTGAAAAACTTTCCAATGGCCAAAACTCCTGCAAAAAGAGCACTGAGGTGAGAAGTACAGCTAGCAAAAAGATAGTGGATATAAAAATAAAAGAGAGAGAGTAAAATATAAGCATAGACCCAAGGAAGATCGCCTAAGAATTCTTGAAAGTTCATGGCCAAATAATCAATAATACCGTGATGAGAGAGACTGCCCGCCAACATGACTAAAATACCAAACCAGACAAAAGTATCCCAGGCCAGAGCATTGTTAGAAATATCTTTCCAGTCTAAAACTTTTGTAAAAAGCAGAACGCTAATTCCTAAAAAGGCCGTCACACAGGGATGAATTTCAAGAGTAGGCGATAAGATCCAGAGAGTCACCAAGAGAAAAAAAACAAAACTCATAATCATTTCGTCTCGCTTCATTTTCCCCATTTCCACAATTTTCTTTTTCGCGATTTCTTGGGCCTGCGATGTATCTTTTAGTTCTGGCGGATAAAGGATATAAATAATCAGAGGAAGAATCATTAGAGCAATCATTCCCGGAAAAAAACAACTCATAAACCATTTCATCCAGTCAATTTCAATGCCCATCTCTTGCATGATTTTCACACCAAGGGGATTTGCCGCCATGGCCGTTAAGAACATTGTGCTGGTAATCATGTTGGCCTGAAAGGCAACTTTCATAAGAAAGCTTCCAATTTTGCGCGAGCTGGGTGAGTGAGGATGTGAATCAAAATTAAGACATAAGGAACTCAAAATAGGATAAATGACTCCACCGCTGCGGGCCGTATTCGAGGGAATGGCCGGCGCCAAAACAAGATCGGCCATAACAAAGCCATAGCTAAGGCCAAGAGGTGTCTTTCCAAAAAAGTAAATAAAATAATAAGCAATTCTCTGCCCAAGACCTGTTTTTAAAAATCCCTGTGCCACCAAAAAAGCACTGAGAACTAGCCAAACAACTTTATCGCTAAAACCAGACAATCCTTCCGAAAGAGGAATAGTCTTTGTGATGGTGAGAATCATCAAAGAAAACAGTGCCACTGTTCCCATAGGAAAAATATTGAGAATGATTTGAGCAATGGTTCCTAAAAAAATAAGAAAAAGATGCCATGCTTTCTCCTCAAGTCCCGGCAGCGGAAAATTCCATAAAAGTAAGACAAAAAGAACCGGCATTGCAAATTTAAATAAACTTTTTTTCATAAATAATTCCCATTGAAAAATGAAGCTCTGTAAAAAAAAGACAAAGAGGACCGTAGCATAAATAATAAAATTCATTATAATGGCAGGGCTTATGGATTTTTTCAAAAAAAGGTACCATTGATGACACAAGTTAAAACGGCCATAACACCTACTCGTCAAGAAAATTTTCCCGAGTGGTACCAAAGTGTTGTTCGCGAAGGACAGCTCGCTGAGAATTCTGATGTGAGAGGATGCATGATTATTCTCCCTCAAGGGCTCTCTCTATGGGAAAATATTAAGACATATCTCAATCTTCACTTTAAAAGAACAAATCACAAAAATGCTTATTTTCCCCTTCTTATTCCCAAAAGTTACCTAGAAGAAGAGGCCGCCCACGTAGATGGTTTTGCTAAAGAATGTGCTGTTGTTACTCATACAAAACTCGGCCTAAACAGCGATGGCGAGCTTGTTCCACAAGGAAAACTCGAAGAGCCTTATATTATTCGCCCCACAAGTGAGACTATTATTGGGCACAGTTTCGCCAAATGGATTCAATCTTATCGCGATCTTCCCGTCCTTATCAATCAGTGGGCCAATGTTATGCGCTGGGAAATGCGCACCAGAATATTCCTCAGAACTTCTGAGTTTCTCTGGCAAGAAGGCCATACGGCGCATGCAACAAGAGAAGAGGCCGTCAAAGAAACCAAACTTATCTTGGATATCTATTCAAAAATGGCCAGTGATATCCTCGCCCTTGCTCCTTTTATTGGAAGTAAAACAGAAGATGAGAAGTTTCCCGGCGCAGAGATTACCTATTGCCTTGAGGCCATGATGCAAGATGGGAAGGCCTTACAGGCGGGAACGTCACATTATCTTGGACAGAACTTTGCTAAGGCCCAAAAAATAAAATTTGTCGATGAACAGGGTGAACATCAATTGGCCCATACCACTTCTTGGGGGGTTACAACGAGGCTTATTGGTGCTCTCATTATGACTCATGCCGATGACAATGGCCTTATTATTCCTCCTCGCGTGGCCGAATACCATGCCATGATTATTCCTATTTTCCGCAACGATGAAGAAAAAGCGGCCGTCATGAAGGTGGCCAATGAGTTAAAAGACAGTCTTTTTGAAAAAATGTTTTTTAACAATCCTATCGCCGCTGAAATTGATGAAAGTGCTCTTCGCGGAGGAGAAAAATTTTGGCGTGCTGTGAAAAAAGGTTATCCTTTTATCATTGAGCTAGGTCCTAAAGATATTGAGAAAAATCAAATCTGCCTCATAAAGAGAAATCAAGAAAATCTCAAAGATAAGGCCTTTATGAAGATTGATACTTTTATCGAGATGGCCTCAGATGAGCTCACGACGATGCAACAAGATATTTATCAAAAAGCAGTTAACTTCAGAGAAACTCATACTTTTGAGATGACATCAAAAAACAAATTTGTTGAATTTTTCAAAAAAGATAAAAAAGGTTTTATCTCTTGCTTTGCTCACGAAAACCTTCCCGATGAGATCAAGTCTCTTCTCAAAGAGCTAAAAGTAACCGCCCGTTGTATTCCCCTGGCCTCAGAAGAAGAAAGAGGAACATGTCTTTTTACGCAAAAAGAAAACGCAAAAAAAATGATTTTCGCTAAGGCCTACTAACTATGATGAGCTTTGAATTTTTTGGTATTGTCGTTTATTTAATTCTTCAACTCATGATTGGGCAATGGGCCAGTAGTCGTGTAAAAACTGAAGAAGATTATTTTCTTGCAGGAAGAAACCTCACTCTTCCCCTTGCGACCTTTTCTATTTTTGCCACTTGGTTTGGGGCAGAAAATTGTATTGGCTCGGCAGGTGCAAATTTTAAAATGGGTCTTAGCGGTAGCCGCATTGATCCTCTTGGTTACACTTTTTGTCTCTTTGCTTTTGCTTTTCTTATGGCGGGAAAGCTGCGCGAGAAAAACTACATGACTCTTGCCGATCTTTTTCGAAGTCGCTACTCGCGTGTTGTAGAAAAAGTTGCAGTCATTATTCTTATCCCCTCTTCTCTTATTTGGGCCGCTGCTCAGATTCGCGCTTTTGGCCAAATTCTCGCTTTAACAACAGGTCAAAGTATTGAGGCGGGAATCTTCCTGGCCACCATTATCGTGGTTTTTTATACTTTTAAGGGTGGGCTTTTGGCCGATGTTTTAACGGATTTAGTTCAGAGCTTAGTTTTAATTGTGGGGCTTTTCGCTTTACTTTATTTTCTTATGGAATCTCAAGGTGGACTTCTTCCTTTTTTTCAACAAATTCCTTCTGAGAAGTTGAGTTTTAATCTTACCCAAGAAAATATGCTCAGTCAGTTTGAACTTTGGAGTATTCCTATCTTGGGCTCTCTTACAAGCCAAGAAATTGTCTCAAAGGCACTGGCCTCTCAAGATAAAAAAACGGCCGTTCGCTCTTCTTATCTTGCTGGCTGCCTTTACCTTTTTATCGGCTCCATTCCTGTTTTACTGGGACTTGGCGGCCATTCTTTTGTAAGCAGTAGTGTTGAGGGCGATGCTTTTCTTTTTACTTTGGCCCAACAAGCGCTTCCTCGCCTCTTTTTTGTTATTTTTTCAGGGGCCATGATTTCGGCCATTCTCAGTACTATTGATAGTAATCTTCTGACGGTCTCGGCCCTTTGCTCGCATAACTTATTAGGAGATCTTCTTCCTAAAATGAGCGAAAAGAAAAAACTACAGATGGCGCGTATGATTATTTTGCTCAGTGGGATGTTTGCTTTAACGGCGGCCCTTTATTCTACTCGTATTCGCGAATTAGTGGAGCTTGCAAGTTCTTTTGGAACGTCGGGATTGCTCGTCGTTACCATTATGGGGCTTTGGTCAAAAAGAGGCAATGAATTGGCGGCCATGTCTACTCTGCTTATTGGTCTGCTCTCTTATCTCGTCTTTGAACACCTTTTTCATGTTCAGGCGCCTTTTCTCTTTTCTTGTATCGCTTCAGTGGTTACCTATTTTCTCGTTTCGCTGTCGAAGCGACAGAATATTTAAAAAGAGAGGGAGGAGAAGGGCCACCAGGATAATCGCGCCTCCTTTAAAAGTACTTTCTTTAATCTCTTCTTGAAAAATAAAATAAGAAAAAATGGTGGCAAAGGCCGGCTCTAGGCAATAGATGAGGGCCGCATTTTGTGCGCTGGTTTTGCGCTGGAAGCGAACTTGCAGATACAATAATAAAGCAGTGGCGATGAGAGCGCAGTAAAAGAGTGGCAGCAACACCTGCTTTGAAAGGAAGTCATCCATGGGGGGAAGGGATGCTCCTTTGGCAAAAAATAAAATCATTGGCAGAGGAATCGTGAAGACAATTTGCATAAAAGAAAATTCAAAGTAATTATCGATATGCTTGGTATTGCGCTGAATATAAAGAATCGTAATGGCCACCGTAAAGGCACAAATAAGAGAAAGAATTTCGCCTGTTCCCAAAAAAGAATCTTTGCTTGTCCCATAAAATTCTTCCATGGTTAATTCACAGAGATAAATCATACCGACAAAAGCAATGAGAGCGCGAATGACATGCATCCAAGTTATTTTATCTTTGGTAAAGAGAGGCGCCATAAAAGGAACAATCACGACGTAGCTGGCCGTAATAAAAGCGCACTTGGCCGATGATGTATACTCCATCGCCATCGTTTGAGTGAGAAAAACAATGCAATCAAAAATCCCCATCATCATTGAATGCTTAAAAAAGGAGCGAGGCAGTGATCCATTTTTTATTTTTTGACGAATCCCTATAATGGCAATGGGTGACATCACTAAGGCCGCTAAGCTAAAACGAAAAAAGACAAAACTTACGGCCGGAATTTTATCGATGGCCCAATTAATAAGAGGAAAGGTGAGCCCCCATGTAATGGTCATAAGGACGAGAAAAAAGATGGCCTGATATTCCACCTTATTATTGGTTTCAACTGCTATTGTTTTCATTGATTGCTCTTATCGACAAAGTAAAGAATAACTTAACACTCTTTCATATTCAGATGAATGGCAAGTACCCCTTGAGTGTAATCCTGTTTCTGATGCGTTTCAGATTTTTCGCCACCTCTTTTACATTCATCCTTACAAACTAAAAAGCTTTAATTTACACAAGAATTTTCATACTACTGATATTTAATAGATTAAACAGATATATTTCTTTTGTGAAAAAGAAGAATTAAACATGAAATAAAACACAATACAAAAGGTATACTTGCTAAACCTATATTTTTTGAAACAAGACCACTTATACCAAAAAATGCAATTGCTGCGACCAAGCGGTTAAAAACGACATGAATTGAATGAGCTTTACTCCTATCCTCATCTAAAATATCATCGTGCAGAATTCCTAAGAATTTTAATGAGACTGATTTAACTTGAAAAAAGGCAATTAAAACAAGGGGGATTGTCACAAGACTCTTAATCCAGCAAAAATAAGTTATCAGAAGAAAATTAAAAATCATTGCTATAATACTTTTAGAGCAACTACGAGATGAACTCATTGAGTACTTTCCGGCAAATGACTGGGCCAGTAAAATGGCACAAAAGAGCGGTCCATAAAGAGGTTTATATTCAATAGAGATTAAAGGATTAATCAAAATTTGCCAGCACTGTATCAAGATACTTAACAATGCTGAAGAAAGAACTAATTGTGCAAGTGAATCATAATTTATCTTCAGCTTAAAAAGAAGACTAAATCTTACGATAAAACTTTTCTTCAAATATCCATTTTTTTTCTCTTTTTTGCAAAAATCTAAATCTGATATAGCATTTCTTCCCATGATGACGGGAAGAATGGCCAAGGAAAGAGCAAGTAGGCCTCCTCCAGAAAGAAGACATGTTATTTCTGGTACGGAGGCCATAACGCCTCCAATAAATCCGGCCAAGGAAGAAAATAAATACATTAATTGATGGGTTCTACCTAGGACATTAACACTTTTGTAACTAGGGTCTTTTTTCTTTGATCTTAAAAGAATTGTTTCAAACGATCCACTCATGCAGGCCAGAGAAATGGCGTTCAATGATTCTACAAGATAAAGAGATGATGGTTTCGATATCTCAGGTAATAAGATAAAATAAATTCCATCAAAGAAGAGAGCAAAAAAAACTAAATATCTATGCCCTATTGCTTCTCCTAGCATGGAAAGGGGAATATCTAAAATCAGAATAACACAAGATAACACGCCTTTAGATATTGCAATATGATCTGGAGCAAAACCAGACTTCAATAAAAAAACAGTAGAGATAGAACCAAATAACATTCTTAGTGATTCATAGATTGTTATTATAAGATTAAGAAAGCTTGTTGTATCTATAACTTTTCTAAAAAAAGTTATTTGGTTTTGCATAAGTAATGATCTTCCAAGAAATTAATTCTTTCCTCAAGCTGCTCTGTATTCTGAATTAATTAACACTCCGTCACATTCACATGAATAGCAAGTCCTCCCTTCGATGTTTCTTTGTAACTATTGAGCATATCATCGCCTGTTTTCTTCATAGTTTTGATAACTTTATCGAGAGAAACAACGTGCTCACCATCACCCATCAAACTCATTCTTGCGGCATTGATGGCCTTAACCGCTCCCATGGCATTGCGCTCGATGCAGGGAATTTGCACTAATCCGGCAATGGGATCACACGTAAGACCAAGATGATGCTCCATCGCAATCTCCGCGGCATTTTCTACTTGAAGCGGCGTTCCTCCCAAAAGCTCACAAAGGGCCCCTGCCGCCATAGACGAAGCAACCCCCACTTCGCCCTGACATCCCACCTCTGCTCCTGAAATAGACGCATTCATTTTATAGAGAAGACCAATGGCCGTGGCCGTCAGAATAAAAGTCTCCTCATCGCCTGGTTGCCCATCACAAAATTCCATATAATAGCGAAGAGTTGCCGGGATAATACCAGAGGCGCCATTTGTAGGGGCCGTGACAACTTTTGATCCAGAAGCATTTTCTTCATTCACCGAAATAGCAAAGAGATTCACCCAATCAAGAGTTCGCAAATTTTCTCCCCGCTGATTTTGCAAGGCATCCACCAATCGCCTCTTTAAATCTTTTGCGCGCTTCTTTACTTTCAGAGGACCGGGAAGCTGCCCCTCTTGATTCATTCCGCGATTAATACACTCTTGCATCACGCGGTATCTTTTCTCAATGGCCGTGGTGACTTCTTCTCTTGAGTGATAAAAAAGTTCATTCTCCATCATCACTTCGCTGATTTTTTTCTTTGTCTCACGGCACATCCGCAAAAGCTCATCACCCGTCAGAAAAGGATAAGGTGGAATTTTAATACCTTCAGGGGGACCTTTGCGACCATTGAGTTTTTTAATTTCTTCTTCTGTGAGAATAGTCCCTCCTCCAACAGAAAAATAGACTTGTTCGAGAAGAATTTTTTTTGCCCCTCTGCTATCCGTCGAATACGATGTAAACTTCACGCCATTAGGGTGATGTTTGAGTTGGCGATTAAAATTAAATTGAATCTCACCATTAAAAGAAATTCCACAAGAAGGCAGCTCAATTTTTTTACTGGTCTTAATATGCTCTAAAATCGTCTCGATGGCATTGGGATTAATGGTTTCTGGGTCTTCCATGGAAAGTCCCAGCAAAATGGCCTTATCTGTTCCATGCCCTTTTCCCGTCAGCGCCAAGGAGCCAAAAAGTTCTACTGTAATAAAAGAAAGCTTTTTGATTTTAGCTTGCTGAAGATGCTTCTCCATAAAGTCTTTGGCCGCCTTCATAGGTCCCACCGTATGAGAGCTCGAAGGGCCGATGCCAATATGAAAGAGCTCTAAAAAACTCCATTTTGAAATTGCACCCACAATCATCCCCCTCGCTATTCATACTTTTTTAATGAAAGTTCTCTAGCCTATGAAAAATAATGAATGATTGTCAAAAAAGAAAAAAAGAAGCGAAAAAAATATAGAGACAAACCTTAGTGGCAAATACCATCAAGATAGGTCTCTTTAAGATCAGGCAATTTTTGAAGGGCCTCAAAAGTCTTGGGTCCCATCCCTCCAATCATCTTAGCTGATAGGATTTTATTTTTGAGTAACTCAATATTGGAACCTATATATTCATCATCTAAAAAATAAGGATAAGGTGACGTTAATTGCTTTCCAGGCAAAAGCTCTACCGAATAAAAACGAGGTCCAAGAAGATACCCATACTCTCCAAAATTTTTAGCTAATTGATTATGCTTCAATATTGAGTGAGCATTTTGGCGATCATCTTCATCATTCTTACGAAAATAATATTCAACGTCAAAAGAAGTATTTCCTCGACTTAGTTTTTTAACTACTTCTAAGGGCGGAAGGATTGGGAGGATATTAATTTGCACTTCTTGAGACAATAAAATATTTTGAGAGAACAAGAAAACAAACAGCAAGAAAAAACGCATAAAAGAAACCTCTTCATTATAAAAAGAAAAGATCACCTTTTAAGCTAAAAAATAAAAAAAAGATATCTTCTACTGCTTCAAAGAGGCCAATTTTTTAATAAAAGAAAATTCCCTTTTTGTAACTTTCTGAATGGAAAGCCTCTGGCCACGCTGTAAAAGAGGCATTTCACTCAATTCTTCATGCTTTTTAATTTCTGCCAGAGAAATAATCTGAGGAAATTCTTCTCTAAAGGCCACATCTACCATAAACCAAATAGGGTTATCTTTGGTGGCCTTTGGGTCAAAGTAGGCCGAATTCTCGTCTAAAGCAGTTTTATCGGGATGAGATTCTTTGACAATTTCAACAATCCCCACGACCCCAATTTCTTTGCAACTGGAATGATAAAAGAGGGCCAAATCACCTCTTTTCATCTCATCTCGCATAAAATTGCGTGCTTGATAGTTCCTCACTCCATCCCAGCTTTCTTGTCTGTTTTTTTTCTCTTTAAGCATTTGAATGGAAAAAGTAGAAGGTTCACTCTTCATTAACCAATAGTTCACTAAACAACTCCCTTTTAACGAAAAAATTACACTAACTATTTTTTCTACCGATGAGAAGAAAAAATCAGATCATGGGGGATCTTATGAACAAAAAATGGACGCTGCTTCTCTTCTTTTTTTCAATGGGTCTCTTTTACTGGAAAATTCAAGCAGAACACTTTTCTTCTAAAAACTACCGCAACCTCATTGAAGTAGAAACTCATCCCTATGAAAAAAAAGATTGGCCGACAACGCAGCTTCTCTTTAAAACGCAAAAAATAAAATCATGGCGCTCTCCTGCTTCCGTCAGTGGAAATAAAAAAAATTTCTATTCTATCCGTCAACTTTATTTTCAGGCCATCTATGCACAGTACTATGATTTTCAAACACTCCTAGAAGGACCTACATTTGTTCCTCTCAAAGGATGTCCTCACTATCACGATCTCTCTCTTATGATGAGTAAAGAATTTATAGAAGAGAAAAAAAGAAACTATCCCATCTCTAGCGATGAATACAATGGTCGTTATACTCTTCAACTCCTAAAAGATGAATTAAAAGAACTTTGTTCTCAGGGAAATTCTCTTGATTATTATCTCTTCGAAAATCTCGTCAGCATGCTTGAGGGAAAAGATCAAAAAGAAGTGCGTGAACATTTTATTAAATCTCCTATTTTTACCAATAGATCACTTTATCTAAGCATTATTGGAAAAAAAGAATTTAGACCAAATGCTTACGAGCAATTAATCCTAGAACGCCTGGGTCTTTAGTTTTTTTCTCCATAAAGTGAAGAATATCTTTTTCTCTAAGTACAAAGAGAAAGAGATTTAAAACGATCATCACGAGCCCAAAGTAATACAGCTTCATAAAAACAATAATACCCAAATGCATAAGAATCACTTGCGAGAGACAAAGAAGGGCCACTTTGCGATTCATCAGCATAAAGAGAGGATAAAAAAGTTCGATAACCATCGTCCACCAACACAAAAAAAGTCCCACAAAGTGATATTGAGATAAAAAAGAAAAATCATAAAATTGATATTCAGGAAGCATCAAGGAACGCCAAATGGCCTCACCACCTCTCCACTGCTCTCCTGAAATTTTTCCTAGACCTGCGGCAAAATACGTAAGAGCAAAATGAATCTTCATCCACTTAAGGACAAGAGAGTTCATGACATTTTTATGATCTTCACGCAATTTAAGACCTTCATCAAAACTTAGCAGTCGTCCCACTCCAGGGAAAATATAATAAAAAAGAGCAAAGTGAAGATAATGATCAACACCGTAAGTGCTGGCCCGATTGGAACTTAAGAGAATTAAATGAAGTAAAAAAGTCATCACCGAAGCAAGTGATGTATAAAGACCAATGGTAAAAAAAGCGCACGCAATTAAGTAAAGATAGAAAATAAGTGTCACTACTTCATCTCGATGAAGATGAAACCAACTTAACGTATTTTGCACAGAGCTCATACTTGGCACAAAAGAACCCGTCGCCAAATAATCGCTAATGGCCGATTGCATGATGCCAAACTCACCATAAAAATCATAGAGAGAGGGCGCAATGGAAATTGCTTGAAAAATAAGGATTAAACCCAATGCTATTCGCAAGAGAGAGAGTGCAAGACCATAGCTTTTTTCTTTCATGGAATACCCGCTGTTACTTTTCGTTCAAAAGAACTTTCATAATAATCTGACCATTTCATCTGAGGAATTTCAAAGAGCTCTATTTTTACTTTCACTTTTTTGGCATCAGGTCTCTTGGAAAAAACTTTTGCTGCCCAGGATGCCGTCATGGCCTTACGAAGAGATTCATCTTCTTCGATCTCAAAAAAATTAGACATAATATTTTCATAACGAATCTGACTCTCTCGACTTTTTTCGCTTAACTCTTCGATTAACTCTGTCTCACCATTGAAATATTCCACAAGATAAGAGACTTTCAGTGAAGAATTAATACTAGGAGCAAAAAAATCGAACTGAATATGAGTGCCTGTATAAACAGCATAAACTCGAATAGGCGTAAAATACTTACTATCCCAGATGTTCGACAACTTATCCGAATAAGGCATCATCATGCTAAAAAAAACAAGCAAGAGATGAAGAGTGAAAAAAAGAGATAAGAGTTTTATTTTATATTTTTTCATTTTTAATATCTCTCTCAATAAAAAAAAAAGAGCGTTAGAGACATTTATCTCTAACACTCTCTACAAACTGTAAAAACTAATTAGTTATTTGCAGCAGCGAAAGGAAAGGGAGGAAACGGAGGGAATGGAGGAAGAGGACTGCCTCCTCGACGACCGTCTCCACGGCGATGATCGTGTCCACGACGATGATCTCCATGACGGTGATCATGCCCACGACGTCCTCCACGGCGATAATCTCCATGACGGTGATCATGACCACGTCGTCCGCCTCGGCGATAATCACCTCTACGTCCACCTCTACGGTGGTTTATTTCACTTTCATGAAGTGTATCCATCGCATTTACTTCACTAACGATCTTTAAATCTGACAAGCTTAAATTTGTATTGCTTCTCTCAAGAAGACCTTCGCCTGTTACTGAAAGCACACCCGAAAGTAATGCTGCTGCTAAAAACTTTTTCATCAGTTCGCTCCTTTGTTATTTATCATGAGTAACTCATGATAGTTACTATGCATATTTCATGCCAACTGTAACCCATTGAAATCACATAGTTTGCTGGTGTCAAAATGTCTCTTTCTGGTATCAAAAAGTTTCCTCTATGCTATAAAGGGCCATGTCAAAAAAATATTACTTCTTTCATGGACTCTTTGGCCACATTAGCGACTGGGATGAATTTATTACAGGATTTGAATTTTCAAGAGGGTCTTTAAATTATGAAAAAATCTCTCTTCCCGGTCATGGAAATTTTTTATTTAAAGATCATCCAGAACTAAAACAGGCAACCTCTTTTGAAGAAGCTTGCTCTCTTTATTTGCCTTTATTTACCCAAGGAAATAAAAATATTCTTGTTGGATACTCAATGGGAGGGCGGATTGCTCTTTACCTTTTCCTTACTTACCCTCATTTATTCTCAGAACTTATTTTACTTTCTTCTTCTGTAGGAATTAAAGATCTTAAGGAGAGAGAGAAAAGAAGAAAATCAGATGAATTGTTGTTCAATGAAAGTATGCAGCTAAAGGAATTTTTACCTCGCTGGTACGAGATGCCTCTTTTTAGCAATTACAAAAGCATGCCTTCTTTTTCTCAACATCTTCAAAGAAAGATAGAGCGCCATATTGAATCCGAAATTATTCAGTGCTCTCGTTTAATGGGTGCTGGAATGATGCCCTACTTAGGAAATTATCTTGAGGGAAAAAAAATTACTTATTATTACGGAGAAAAAGATCATAAGTACAAACAGCTGGCCAACGATCTTCCCTTTAAAAAGAAAATATCAATTCCAGAATCGACCCATCAACTTCTTTTCGAGCATGATTGGATAAATTACTTCCAAGAAAAAACTCCATAAGGCCCTACACTATCTATCATTTCAGTTTTTTCTTTTAACTCTTGATAACATTTATTTTTTGTTTCAACGGGAAGTCTTAAAACAAAACACT
>NODE-181-length-22397-cov-6.50653_pt1 | contig 22397 bp, 22 predicted proteins | sample MGYA00139097_ERZ477577 | MGnify/ENA metagenome assembly ERZ477577
CTGTCATTATTCCTCCTGTGGCAAAAAAGATTGATGACCACAAGATATTATGACAAAGATGAAATTTTTTTCAATATTTTAAAAAGAGCGATGCGTAAAAACAAAGAAAAGTAATTAACTTGCCTTTTTGGCCAAACTCCCTTCATTTTCTTCAAAGTTTTCTTCATGAAGTTGCTCCTCTTTTTGTTTCTCATGATGATGACCTTTCACAAGTGAAAAAATAGGCCGTTCAAGAGAGCCTGATGCCGGACGAACAGAAAGAAGGCGGGTAACGATTTGAGATAGCTGATAGCGAAGTTTGATAGTGGGAAAAAAGAAAAGAGGGAGAAAGCGAATGGCCCAAGAGAAAACAAAAAGACCGTGATAATCGCTAATAGTAAGATGACTCTTCATCAGCCAAAAGGCCCCAATAGAAGATCCCGCGGCCATGGCCACAGTCTTTAGTAAGTTAAAAAAAGAAAAAAACTTTACTCGCGCCTGAGGAGCAATGCTTGTAAGAACGATAAGAAAAAAGGCAAGATCAAATCCTCCCCACATGACACCGCTTAAAATTTCCAGGAAGGCCAAGTAATAAAAATTATCCCAAAGACTCCACAAAAGGGGCATGAAGCTAATGCCTACCGACGAGTAAAAAAAGATTTTCTCTAAAGAAAAATATTTTTGCCACGTATTGGCCATTCTCATCATGATCATTTTTCCCATGAAGGCCAAAGAGAGCAAGATAAAAAACTGATTATAGTTGAGGTTGAGTTGCTTGAGCATGTAGGGAGTAAAAAAAGGAGCAGCGGTAAAGACGGCCATTTTAAAGAAAATCACAAAAAGAAATATTTTTCCATTTTCTGTGGTGGTAAAATCTTTAAAGGAAAATCCTCCTCCCTTCTTTTTTAAATTAATGAAACGTATTTTCTTGAGATCCACGCGATGAAAAGAAAGAATCAGTGTTGAAATAAGACGAAAAATTCCGCAGGCCAAAAAAAGATTCGAATAGAGATTGAGAACTTCATTTCCGATACGCCCTTTTTCTAGCATTATTCCCGAAAGAAGAAGTCCAATAAAAGTCCCAAGATAGACAAAAACATTTCGGCGAGCAAAAAAGATAGGGGCCATGCGCTGAGGAACGATGTAGCTAATCCAGCTATTCCACATTCCTCCAATAATAAAGGCCAAAAACCAGTAAAAACTCACCACCACAAAGAGCTCCCATTCGCTCACGGCAAATTGAGAAAATTGACTGATGAGGAGGAAGACCACCGCTTGGATAAAACAGGCCATGACAATGGGGTGCTGGGCATTATTAAATTTATTAAAAATTTTAGGAGTAATGAGTTGCATAATTCCGCCAAGGAGAAGCGGGTAGGTGGCCAGAAGACCGACAAAGAGCTCTGAGTGGCCTAAGGCCAAGGAAAAGGCACAAAAATAAGACTCTCCGGCCCCCACCATCAAGCTGTAAAAAAAAGCATCTACAATGCTCAAAAGAAGGTTGCCGTGTGCTCTGTTCATGCCCCCTTTGTCGGAAAAAGGAGCTAAAGACTTGAGTCTTTAAATTAAAAATGATCCACAACGCTGGCAATAGAACAAATAGGATCTTTTTTGTCACGTTTTACCTTATCTCGCCCTTTATTATATTTTGGAAAAATCACCACCCCATCGTGCAAGCTCACAAGCTCTTCTCCTTCAAAGACCCCCAGCGCATCTCCTTTTTTCACAGGTGAAAAATTGATAATATCATGATGAAGATCTCCTTCTTCTGAAGGGGCCTCTACTTTTTCTACAATACAATAAAAATTATGATGATGCTTAAAAGACTCTTCGATAAAACCCGTCTCTTTTTTTTCAACAATGCTCCACTTCTCCTCCATTTCAAAAAAAGAATTTATTCCCTGCAACGCCACTTTAAGAGCTTTCTCTAACTGTTTTTCCTCAAACCCTTTTTCTCCTAACTCAAGGGTAATACCGGCCCCTCCCGCATGATTCGTAAAAATGGTAGAGGTGATATTTTCTTCTCTCTTCATCCCCTCTTTAAAGTTAATAATGGGGATCTCTGGATTGAGAAACCTCGCCCACAGATGCGATTTTCTTGTATAGTTCAAGACAAAAAAAGCGCGATGTGTAGGTGTTTGCGTTTGATGAAAATCTACGAGAAAAGATGTCTTTTCTAAAATAGATTCAATTTCATGAGCGCGTCGTTCTTCATGAGAAGAAGCATGTTTTTTATTTTTTTGAAAAGACCGGTTGAGATCTTTTTCTGTGAAGCGCACATCTTGTTTTAAGGCCTCGCGGTTTCCCAAAATAAAGGCCACATTGATTTTTGGTTGTAAATCACCTTTCAGTATTTTTTCGAAAAGTTCACACAAAATAAATAGGCCAATAATTTCGTTGCCGTGAACGGCGCCCATCAGGGTTAAATCAATTCTTTCTTTTTGTTTTTTTTCATTGCCCCAATAACAAAGACCATCACTGATAATCTTTTCGCCTTTTTCCAGTGCGATCATTTTCTCCATTAAACTATCAAAACGTGTAAGTTCTTCAACGATACTTTTCACCAGAGCTCCCCTTGTTTTTGATTTGGCCTATGGTATAAATTTTTTATGACAACAACAAACACTATTTTGATGGAAGAGAGTTGGAAGAAAGAACTCCAAGAAGAGTTTAAGCAACCTTATATGGACAACTTGCGCTCTTTTTTGCGAAAGGAGATAAGTAAGGGAAAAACTATTTTTCCTGCACCTCACAACATCTTTAAGGCCTTTGACCTTACTCCTTTTGAACAAGTAAAAGTCGTCATCCTTGGCCAAGATCCTTATCACGGTCCTAATCAGGCCCATGGGCTCTCGTTTTCTGTCCCTGAAGGCATTAAAACACCTCCCTCTCTCGTCAATATTTTTAAAGAACTCAGAGATGATCTGAAACTCTCCAGCATCCCAGAGAGCGGAAATCTCGAATGCTGGGCCAAGCAAGGTGTTTTACTCCTCAATGCAACTCTAACGGTTCAAGCTCATCAGGCCGGATCGCACCAAAAAAAGGGATGGGAAGAATTCACCGATAAAATCATTCATCTTCTCAATGAAAAAAAAGAGGGCCTTGTTTTTGTCCTCTGGGGAAGCTACGCCCAAAAAAAAGGGGCCTTTATCGACCCCAAAAAACATAAAATTATTCGCAGCGTCCACCCTTCACCTCTCTCTGTTTATCGAGGTTTTTTCGGCCATCGCCCTTTTTCTCAAATCAATGATTATTTACAACAACAACAGCAAAAACCCATCAACTGGGTTTAAAAACTATTGTAGCATCCGCTGATTTTGGGGACCTGGAAGATCAGCTTTGCTGGCCACAATGTAGCTCACCCACGCATCGCAATTTTCAATTTCCCAAGTAGGACAAAACTCTCCATTTCCTCCTCCGTCTTCATCATCGCCTTCCCAAAGAATTTGCATATGCTTAAAGCCGGCCTCTTTTAAAACATCCATTACTTCAGGAATAGTCCAATGGCGCCAGTTGTAGACAAAAACATCTTTAATTTTTCGCTTTTGTCCTTTAGGCCGAAAATGAATTTTATAGACACAATCATGGGTAATGGGGTTAAATTCATCACAGTCCCAGTAATAAAGAAACTCACCGCGATCGTTGACATCTTCAATAGGCCCTTGGCACTGTGAACCACCAAAAATATCTAAGAAAAAAAGCCCGTCACTTGAAAGACTTTTAAATACTTTTTTAAAATAACTCTTCAATGTTTCGCGCTCTTTAAAAATAAAATAAGAAAAATTTAAAGCGGCCACAACATCAAAAGCAGGATAACTTTTAGGATGATCTTTAAGAACATTTTGTTCTACATAATGAAGCCTTTCTTGGTCTTTTTTAGGAAGGGCCGTCAAGTGATGCTCTCTTCCATATTTTAAAGGACTAGGATCAAGGTCCACTACATAAGCAACATTATCTTTTCGGCGCGAGACAAACTCTTTTGAGTTGAGCCCTGTTCCTCCAAAATCTTCACGAAAAGATTTCGGCAATCGATTGCGTACTTTTGAAAAATAATCATCGAAAAAATCAATATCAAAATCGGGACTCTGAACGGCCGCTTCATAAAATCGGTATTTATCTTCTTCTGTGAGCATCACTGCCCTCCTCTTTTTTTTAATTTTGTCTTTTTATGTTGTGTGATTTTTCAAATAAAATAAGCTGTTCTTTTAAGGGTGTTCCCATGGCAGAACTAAACCCTCCTAGATTATTCTTTCCTGTAATGCGATGACAAGGAAATAAAAGAGGAAAACTGTTTTTCCCCACCTGATGCCCTAAAGCGCGCTGCGCTCCCTTCTTTCCTATTTTAGAGGCCAACTCTCCGTAACTTATTGTCTCTCCATAAGAAAGATCATCCAGAGCAGAGAAAACTAAATAAGAAAAATCCGTATAAAAGAAATCTCGCCTCTTAAAAGGTGACGTGAATTTCTCACTGAAAATCTGCCGCGATCCTTGAAAGTATTCTTGAATTTCTTTTTCTAAACAAAATTTTAACGAGAGCGGAAAAAAAACATCATAGGAAGGTTTATCTTCTAATAAAGGATGAAGGTAATTTTTTAAGGCCTCAAAACTTGGGTGAGGCAAATGAAAAGAAGTGATTTTTTCTTTTTGAATACCAAAAGCGGCATACCCAAAAGGTGTCTCAAAAAAAGAAAAATCTTTACTCATCTACAAAACACCAATTTTTTGTAACAAATCCTTTGGTGCATCCATCAAAAGATCATCACTAATTTTTTCTCGGTTTAATAAAGCACGCGAGCTTTGTCCATAAGTATAAAGCAAGCAATCAACCCCGCTCTTTTGGGCGGCCTGATAATCGCGCAATTCATCTCCCACATAGAGCATCTCTTGAGGAGCATACTTTTTTTGTCGAAGAATTTTTTTTATTCTTTTGTGTTTATTAAAAAGACCCGCTTCCACGATCTCAATTTTTTCAAATGCATCTCCCCATCCTTGAAAAAAAGAGCGGATATTTTTTTTATTATTTGAAGACAAGATTCCTACCTGAATATCTTCCTTTAAAAGAGTCTCTAAGAGTTCACGAACTCCTTCATAGGGAGGACACTCTTTTATTCGCTTTCCCATCATTTTCTTTTGCCGCCAGATAATAAAAGGAATTTTTAAAAAGAGAATTTCTTTTAAGGCCTCATGAAGAGGAGTATGGCGAACTTCTTCAAGGGTCGTTTCCCGAAAAGAGAATTTTTTAGCACTCTCATTAATAATTTCAACCATCACATTAGTGGAGTTGCAAAGGGTGCCATCAAAGTCAAAATAAATGGCCTGATACTTTTTTTTCATGTTTTTCATTAAGTGCGATTTGTTTCTTTAATAAGAGTAAAATCTTCGTCGTTATAACTTTCTTGATATTTCAAATAGCGCTTATAGTGATTTTCCACCATATTGAGCTCTTTTTCGTCTAGCTTTCGAACAGCACGCGCAGGATTTCCCATGATAAGATGCCCTGGAGGATAAACTTTGCGCGGAGGCAAAACAGATCCTGCTGCCACAAGCGAAGATTCTCCTACGACCACTTCGTCCATGATAATGGAGCCCATCCCTACAAGAGTTCCCTTTTTAATGGTGGAGCTGTGAATCATCACATGATGGCCAACGCTGACATTTTCTTCAATAACAAGGGGAATACCTGCTGTATTGTGAAGCATGCAAAGATCTTGAATATTGACATTATCGCCAAGGGTAATAGATCCAACATCTCCTCGCAGCACACTGTTAAACCAGATACTGCAATTGTCTCCCAAAGTGACATCACCAATGATTTCAACTCCTGAAGACAAAAAGCTGTTTTTTCCAATTTGGGGTTCTACTCCCTTGTAGCGATAAATTTTGGCCATTACTGAATCTTTAGTTCTCGAATCAAATACTCTTCTAATGTTAAAGAGAGCTGATTTTTCTCGTTATACTCTTCATGAGAGAGATAAACACGGTCCATTTTAGAATACGTTCTCTCTTGAGCTTTGGCGGTATCGCTCTCTTCCTCAAATTTTTCAAGTAAAATGGCCAGAAGATCCATCAAATCTACTTTGCGGCCATATTTTTTCTTATTGCTTACATCGAGAATTCCTTGGATTTGCTCTAAAAGCTCCATGTTTTCTTTAAAATCCAAAGTTAGCTTCGTTTTAGGCATCCCCTCAACTTTTTCTCTTTTTACTTTTTTACTAGCGACAACATCCATTGCTTCATCAGCACTGCTCATGAGTTTCTCCTAAATTTTTTGTTGTGTTTTATCTTAAATAGATTATTTGCGAGGCAAAAGAGAAAGATAATGGGCCACATCGCTCATATCCTGCTCTGTTAACTTTTTTAAATAAATATTCATTTTAGGGTTACTGCGTACCCCACTTTTCATATCAATGAGCTGTTTTTCTAAATACCAGTCATGTTGGGCCGCAAGCTTTGGTGATTCTTGCGAGACTTTTCCCTCGCCACCTTTACCGTGGCAGCTTACGCACTGACCTTTTTTTGTATAAACATGATACCCGTTTTGCAGCTCTTCAGTAGTAAGTTCAATAGGGGCCTCATTGGTTGCAACTTTTGCCACCGCCTCGCCATCGCCTTCTTCACTTTCTTCTTCTTCGGGATGCTCAAAAAGGGCCAGATAGTTTTCGTGATTTTCTTTTTCTTTCGCAAAATCAAAAGGGTCCACTGTGGGAGATTCAACATTAAATTTTTGTAGTTTTAATACCATAAAAGGAATAATGAAAATCAATAGAAATATAAACAGACGCTTCGTCATCGATATGGCCCTCCGCTGACCAATAAATTATCTCATGTCTCTATAAAAGGCAAACGAGCATATTGAAAAAATGCTTCAATATCTTCACCTACCCAAATTAAATCATCAAAAGATCCATGGAACTTATTTTCACTCATGGTCTTAAAAAAGGCCAAGAGATTATCGTAATATCCTTCTACGTTGAGAAGGCCAATGGGGCGGCGGTGTTGACCGATAGAACTAAGCGTTAAAACTTCTGCAATTTCATCAAGTGTTCCAATTCCTCCTGGGATGGCCAAGAAGGCATCGCTTTTTTCAATGAGTAAGCGCTTGCGATCATGCATGGAGTCAACAACTTCGAGGTCTTCTAACTCTTTGTGATGTTGTTCAAAAGTTGCTCCCAAATAATTTGTGGAGACACCGTAAACTCTCCCTCCGCCTTCCAAGACAACTTTTGAGATAGCACCCATGAGACCTGCTTTAGAGCCGCCATAGACGAGATTAATTTTTTCTTGAACCATTTTGCGACCAAGCTCAACGGCCGATTCTTTGAAGGCGGGTTTTGTTCCTTCTCTTGATCCACAAAAAACACAGAGATTCTTCATCTTTTATCCTTTCTTTTTAAAATAAAGTAAAAATTCACAGTTCCCTTCTTTGCCTTTAATGGGCGAGGGACTATGGGCCATAAAAGTTAGAGGGTGCTCTTGCTGGGCCCACACAACAAACTCTTCTAAAAAAGAAGGGTATTCTTCTTCCAAGTGGGGATGGATAACCACTCCGCCTTTTCCCAAAAAAGACGCTCCTAACTCAAACTGAGGTTTAAAGAGCATCACTATCTCTCCTTCTTCTTTGAGGTGCGAAAGAACGGAGCTGAGAACTAAGCGTAAAGAAATAAAAGATAAGTCCATGGAGATAAAATCCACTTTTTCTTTTTCATGTAGAACAAAATCGTAGCGCGCATTAATCCCTTCATAATTCTTCACTCGCGGGTCTTCTTTCAAGGAAGGCATCATTTGATTATGGCCCACATCGATGGCGTGAACTCTTTTGGCCCCTTCTGCCAGCATGACTTGGGTAAAGCCACCTGTTGAAGCGCCTACGTCGAGACAAACAAGATCGCGCAGATGCAGGTGGAACGTTTTGATGGCCTCTTCTAATTTTAACTGACCACGCCCTGCGCCATGAATAAGCTCATCTCGTTCGCGAATCTCTATTTTAGCTATTTCTTCTACAGAAAAAAGCTCACCACCCTTTTTAACGAGCTTGCCATTAAAAAAAACCTTCTCTCGTTTAATAAGATCTTGGGCGCGCGATCGCGTTTGCACTTTCTTTTCTTCCACAAGAAGAAGATCGATTCGCTTCTTCGCCATTGATGAAACTCCTGTAAAACTGTAGACTGCTTTTCTTACCACGAGGACAGAAAAATCATGAATAAAAATAGCTCTCTTCTTATTTTAGGTGCCAATGGATTAGTGGGAAGCGCCCTGGTTCGCTCTTTTCAAGAGGCGGGGTATAAGCATCTACTGACGCCTTCGCGGCAAGAGCTGGATTTATTTTCAGCGCAGCACACGCTTGAGTATTTTCGCGCCAAAAAACCCCAGATGGTCATTGTGGCGGCCGCGAGAGTAGGAGGCATTCACGCCAATAACACTCTAAGGGCCGATTTTATTACGGAAAATCTCAAAATTGCCTTAAACTCCATGGAAGCGGCCCACTTAACAGAGGTGAAGAAGCTGCTTTTTTTAGGAAGCTCCTGCATTTATCCTGTAGACTGTCCGCGGCCTATCAAAGAAGAATATCTTCTCACAGGAAAATTAGAGCCCACCAATGAGCCTTATGCTTTGAGCAAAATTGCCGGTATTAAAATGGCCGAGAGTTATCGACGTCAATATGGTCGCTCTTTTTTTTCGGCCATGCCCACAAATATTTTTGGCCCTTATGATAACTTTCATCCTACTTATTCTCATGTGATTCCTGGTCTTATTCAGCGCATGCAGCAATGTATTGATGAGAAGAGAGAGGCCTTTTCTATTTGGGGGACGGGAAGTCCTAAACGTGAATTTCTCTATAGTGAGGATTTGGCCGATGGCTGTCGTTTTTTAATGGAGCATTCTTTTAATGGTATTGAAAATCTCCCCTCACTTATTAATATTGGATCAAATAAAGAGATAAGTATTAAAGAGATCGCCATCATGCTCAAAGAATTGATGGGGTTTAAGGGAGATTTAGTTTTTGATGAGAACTATCCTGACGGAGTGATGAGCAAGATGATGGATTCTTCTAAGCTCTTTGATTTAGGTTGGAGGCCCAAAACTTCGCTGCGAGATGGATTAAAAAAGACCATTACTTTTTTTCGTGAACATCAAACAGAACTTCTTCAAACAGGACGATTGACGGGACAATTAAAATGATGATGAACAAACCACTTTATTCACCTAAAGTTCTTTTTTCTCTAGATGCCGTCGCTATTTTTACTTCGTGGTATTTGGCCTATCTCTGGCGTTTTGAATTTGTCACAACTCCTCTTTTTTCTGAAGCGCAACAAGGGTTGCAATTTACTTTTATCAAAATGGGTGTTCTCAATCTCATCATCACTCTTTATATTTTTTCACGGCATGGACTTTATCGAGAAGATCAGTTTACTTCTCTGGTTGATCGTGTGTTTCGTCCTATTAAAAGTTCTACGGTGGTTTTTTTCATTTTGATTTTTTTGCTTTATTTTATTTTAGAAGAACGGCTTTCTCGCTTGATGCTTCTTTTTTATTTTACCTGTTCCACATCTCTTATTGCCCTTTTGCGTCTTGCTTTAAATACTTACTTTCCACCAAAAGAGAACTTTTTTTCTTTTTTGAGTTTTGGCGGGGAGAAAAAAAATCTTGCTGATTTTATCAAGCAGCTTCAACTTCAAAAGAATTTAAAGGTGAAAGAGATTCCTGTTCCTCATAACATTTCCCTTCATGATCTTCGCTCTCTTATTGAAAAGGAGAAACCCACTGTGGCGCTTCTTTCTGTCGAGGATTTTCATAAGAATTGGTCTTCATCTGTGGGAGAAGTTATTGATTTATGTCAGCAGGAAATCATCGATGTGAAAATTATTCCTTCTCTTCCTTCTATGGCGCTTGGGCAAAATCTTCATTTGATGGGAAATGTTCCTTATTTAAGTATTAATAGTCCTGATGAGAGACTTGAGCAGCTTTTTTTAAAGCGTGCCCTTGATGTGGTGGGGAGTTTTTTAGGGCTTATTTTTTTATCACCTCTGCTTTTTCTTCTTATGATTTTGATTAAGCTTACGTCTAAAGGGCCTATCTTTTATGGACAGGAGAGGATTGGGCTTAATGGTGTTGTCTTTAAAATGTGGAAGTTTCGCTCAATGAAGATTGATGCGGAGAAGGAGTCGGGCGCGGTTTGGTGTAAGGAGGATGACCCGAGGCGAACGAAGTTTGGGAGTTTTTTGCGCAAGTCTTCGTTGGATGAGTTGCCGCAGCTTTGGAATGTTTTGCGCGGGGAGATGACGCTAGTAGGGCCGAGACCGGAGAGACCGATGTTTGTGCATCAGTTTAAAAAAGAGATTCCTGATTACATGCTTCGTCACAAGATGAAGGCGGGGATGACGGGGCTGGCGCAAATTAATGGATTGAGGGGAGATACGTCTCTAGAGGAGCGCATTAAGTATGATCTTCTTTATATTAAAAATTACAGTTTTTACTTTGATATTAAAATTAAAAGCTTAATTTTAACTATTTGGAAAGGCCTCTTCCATCATAACGCCTACTAAATACCAAAAGGTAATAATTGTCTCAATCCTGATATAGCAGAATTAATCAAGCAAGCTTCTTAAGAAATTGGGGGAAAGGTCAACTGCTTCAACATTAGTTTTTTAGTGATTTTCAGAATTATAGATTTTTATCCAGTGGTGAAACCCTTGTTCCTTCTCAATCTTTAGAAGCCTGCGATATCCAGCTATCTCTAACTCTTTTTTATAATAGAACGTCATATAATTTGGCCTCGAGGCTTCCACAAGTTCTTTAAACTTTCTTTGATCTTTAAGGTCTTCTTCACTTACTATAATAATTTCAATTTTTTTCTTGGTACTTAATATAGCATTTACGGTTATGATATCGGTCAAAACAATATCACCTTCTTTAATTTGAAGTTCAGACTTTTTCTCAATTGCTCGAAGTTGTCTAGCTCTAAAATGCCCTATCCAATCTAAATGATAATATGCCAGAAGAATATGCAGAAAAGCAAAAGAGGTTAATAGGTATTTTTGTTTTTTCTGATTTTTAATACTCGGAGGAAATATAAATAAAGCAATTAAAGTTATGCTTGCTTGTGCCATAAAAAGTCGACTTGACCTCCAAGCACTAAATGCGTACAAGCTATAGGTAAAGAAATAAAAAAAAATCCAGCTTGTAGCAATCCTCACCCATAAGCTTCTCTGTACATTACTTAAAACAACCATTAAAAATGGAATTAAAAACAATAAAAGAAAATAATAATCAAAAACATCATGCGGAAAGCTGTTCCATGAGAAAAGTAGGGAATGATTTTCTTTTATTCGATTGAAAATCTCCTGGATAAATGTTTCAGAGGAAATATTATTAATCAAACTCGGATACTCTCCTCGCATAAAAAGGCTAAACCAACTTACAAATAAAAAAAGCCCTCCGCTAAAGATAAAAAGAGTTCCTTTAAAAGAGTCTCTCTTCATTTCATAAATAATCTCCCCCCACTTATGATCTTTTCTAAAAGCAAAAAAAGGAGCGATGCTAAAGAATATAGTTGGTCTTGTTGCAATACACAGACACCACAGCAGTATGTTATAAAAAAGATGCCTAACCCTAGAAATAGGGCGATAAGCCAAGTGTAAAGCCACCCCTGTTAAAACAAGCACAAGCACTTCCATCATCCCAGAAAAAGCATAACTAAGACCAAGGGGGGTACATAGCAATGTGATACGTGCAAGATATAGTCTTACTTGACATTGAATATACTTCTCTAAGTAGAAATGATCTACTAAAGATAAAAAGATAGCAAACAGTGCAATATTAAAATAAATGACCGAACTTGAGGTCAAAAATAAACATGACCAGATTGCTAAAAGAATTTGATAAAAGACAGGATGTATCGGGTTATTTTCAAGGCCAGATATCATAAATTCTTTAGAAAAATGTATAAAAGAACTTATCCCTTTAATTTCAAGAAACTTCTGGGCCGTGAGATAAAAAACAATCTCATCTGAAAAGGCAATTTCGAAAGGTGTTGTAAGGTAACCTATAGTCAAAATCAATACTAAATATATAGTAGTTTTAAAAAAAAGTGACTGTTGAAATTCTTTCATAAAACTTTTCAATTTCCTCAATACCCTTTATTAAGATTCAGCTTTTTTAAATTGGAACTTTCGCTTTTCATTCTATTGTCTAAAAGTTTTTAAAGCTGCCTTGCCCTTAATTCACTCGAGACCAAAATTATTAATTTTTGCTAACACTCATAAAAGTTATTATCAATCCTTCATAGTCGCATCTAACTCCTTCTCTTTCAATCTGGAATTCCCTAAATTTCAGGTACACCTAATTTATGCGATTTTCCCAAGTTTATATTTCATTGGACTAACATAGCCAAGAACGGTGGAAAAGTATATGAGAAAGCTGTGTCTAGATACTCGCCTGAGGAAGAGATCTAAAGTACAGACAACAGATTCTAAGCATTATAACCCTATTGCCCCTAGACTTTTTAAAACAAAGGAAAGTTTCTTTTTAATATTAAACATGAATGGATCTCCTTTAAGTAAAATTTAAAGAAGACCTTTGTCCTAAAGATTAAATTAATGTCCGCATAATTTTTTTTTGAAATTTTTATTTACTTACAATGACGCACTATTATTACCAAAAGGTTGCTGGCTAAATTCAAACAACTAGTGCAACTCTACATTTATAATAAATCTTATAGGGGGTACGATAGTGAAACATTTTTCTTGGTGTTTGATTAAGCGTATCCTCTATCTCTTTTATCCTTCTTTCATCTAATAACTCTAAGTCTGTGTTTCTTTTTATATATCTTCTCAATGTTCCAATAACATTTTCGACAGATCCTCTTTGATGAGGCTTCATAGGATCGCAGTAGTAAATTGGGTATTGAGAAGTTTGGGGTCTCCTAAATTCTGTACCATTGTCATTTGTTATTGTTATGACTTTTTCATTTCTCAAAAGCTTTTCCGTTAAATGGTTAACTTTGTGGGCCCTTAAATCCTTTATCTTTCCTATCCTTACTAAGCGAGATTTTCGTTCAATACAGACAAGAAGCTGTTTTCTATTTGCCCCGTACATACCATCTTTCTCCAAATCGACTTCTCTTATTTGCTTCTTCTGGACGATCTTTAATATTCAAAAGATTCTTTTTGGCATTGCCCCTTTGTCGATACCTTCCACTACCTCTCTTGCTGGAAAAACGGAGATGTTTTTTTAAAAAAGGGTTTCTAGAAATAAAATTATAAATTATTTGATGAGATAAATTACCTCCTCGTTCTTGCCGGTATCGACCTGCGATTCTCTCTGGACTCCATTTTCGCTCTAGCATTTTGACGACAAAGCCATACAAGGAATCTATTATGATGTTCTTTCGCCCTCTTTTATTTGATTCTATAACTGCTTTTCTATTAGAATTTAAAGGTAAATAGCAAAAAGAAAATCCGTAAAAGGGCCTTCCGCGGCCTCTTTTTATCTCTCAAGATATCGTTGATTTGTGAAAATAAAGCTCTGAAGCAATCTCTGTGGTTGAAAAATTTCTTTTCAACATAGCAGCAATCTGGCATCTATCCTCGTAGGACATCCTTTTGTACTTTCTCATAAGTGCAACCCCTTGCTAAATGGTTTGGCGATTATTTATATAGGACAAGGGTGTCCTTATTTCAAATAATCCCGTTGCACTAGAAATTGGAATCTGGCCAGCAACTAAATGGTAGCAACAACGCAGCAAAATGACGCCTACTTGCTACCATTTAGTTGCTGGCACCATTCTGCGTTTTCTTTATTAGTCGAGCTGACGAGTTGCAATTTTCTTCATTATCTCATTTTTGAATTGCTCAAGATCGAGACTCTCTTGCTGTTCAACGCCTCGCTTTCTCCACGTCACACTCTTCGTCTCTTCTTCTTTCTCTCCCACAATCACAATATTGGGTATCTTGCCCTTACTATGCGTGCGAATCTTTTTATTCAGCGTATGATCCGAACAATCAACTTCAGAGCGAATCATCTCTCCTCGCAACAGATCATCAATTTCTCGCGCATACTGAAAATATTTCTCCCCAACGGGCACAATCATCACCTGCACAGGAGCAAACCACGTGGGAAACGCTCCACCATAATGCTCAATTAAAAAGGCCACAAACCGCTCATGAGAACCTAGCGGAGCACGGTGAATAACATAAGGATGTTTTTCTTCATTATCAGCATCTGTGTAAGTCAGGCCCAGCCTCTCAGGCACCACAAAATCAAGCTGACACGTCCCCGCCGTCTCTTCTCTTCCCGTAACAGAGCGAATCTGCACATCCATTTTTGGTCCATAAAAGGCCGCTTCACCCTTTACTTCCACATAATCAATACCTGTATGAATAAGGGCCTTGCGAATGTATTCTTCTGTCACGGCCCACTCTTCTGCCTCCCCAGCATATTTATCCTTTCCCTTTTCATCGGCCGGATCCCAACAAGAAAGGCGCATATAAAAATCCTTAATGCCCAATACTTTGTAAAGATTTTGATGAAGCTCGATAACCTTCACAAACTCGTCAAAGACTTGCTCCGGCGTGCAATAAATATGCGCATCATTTTGACAAAACCCCCGCACCCTTAACAATCCTGAAAGCGCGCCTGAATCTTCATAGCGAAATACTTTTCCATATTCGGCCAGACGAAGAGGAAGATCGCGGTAGCTTCTGGGTTTATTGCCAAAAATACGATGATGATGAGGACAGTTCATGGGACGAAGACAGTATTTTTCAACTTCATCGCCCTCTTTCATTTCTTGCGAAGTCCCCACATCCATCATGGGATACATTCCTTCCGCGTAATAAGGCAAATGACCTGTTTTATAATAAAGTTCGGCCTTCGCAAGTTCCGGCGTATGAACGCGGTAATAGCGATCTTTAAACTCCATTTCTTTAGCGAGTTTTTCCAATTCATCGCGCAGTACAGTCCCCGCAGGCGTCCACATGGGAAGACCTTTTCCCACCATCTCATCAATAAAAAAAAGATCCAGTTCACGGCCCAATTTTTTATGTTCGCGCAACAAAGAAAGCTCATAGTTTTTAATATGAGCAACTAACTCTTCTTTTGTTTTAAAGGCCCAAACATAGAGACGCGTCATCATCATATTATCAGAATTACCGCGCCAGTAAGCACCGGCCACACTCTTAATTTTAAAACAATCGCTCTTAATTTCTTTAGAAGAAGTCACATGCGGGCCATCGCACATATCGATAAAATTTCCCGAACGATAAAAGGTCAAACCTTTTAGATCTTTTTTTTCCACCAACTCTTCGGCATATTCTTTTTTGTAAGGCTCTCCCATCTCGCCTAGTCTCTTATAGGCCTCTGCTTTATTCAGCTCTTCTCGCTCAAAAGAGACTCCCGTCTGAATGAGACGCCTCATGATTTTTTCAATACTTTTAAAGTCTTCATCATTGATGGTCTCAGGCAAAATAAAATCGTAGTAAAAACCATCCTCTATAGGAGGACCAAAACCAAGCTTTGTGCCCGGTCGATATTCTTGCACCGCCATGGCCAAGATATGGGCCAAACTATGGCGAATGCGATAGAGTTCTTCATCGACAACTTTATTAAATCCATTTCCACTCATGATAAATAAACCTTTCCTTCAAAAACTTTGTTCACTGGCCCTGTTAAAAAATAGCAACCATCCTTCACCGTGGCCTTCAAAAGATGAAGCTTTGTCTTAATTGTATAGTGTCCTTCATGATCTTTTCTTAAAGCATAAATAAGCGCGATGGCCCCCGTTCCACAGGCGAAGGTCTCATCTTCTACCCCTCGCTCATAAGTTCGAATACTCCACTCATTTTCGCCTGTATGGGCAAAAAAGTTGACGTTCACTCCTTCAGGAGAAAAAAGATGATGATGTCGCAGACTTCTCCCAACTTCAACAATGTTGAGCTCTTCGAGTTCTTTAAAAGTTGAAAGTTCAAAGAGAAGATGAGGCACTCCCGAGTTGAGGTAAAAGGCCTCTTTTGCAGCAGGATAGAGCGGCATTAAATCCTTCATCCCGTCAAATTTATGTGTGTCGTAGAATTCACTCATTTCTACCTCCACTTCATTCTCACTTAAAAGTTTTGTTTTATAAATCCCGCCAGGAAGCTGAATCTGATAGTGAGTCTCTTTTTTTTCCAATGGCAGATGAAGATGCTTTGCTATAAAATGCGTTAAAGCACGCAGGCCATTTCCACACATGGCCACTCTTTTTCCATCACTATTGAGGTAATCCATCTTGCACGGTGAACGCAAAAAAATAACGCCATCGCTTCCAATTCCAAGACGGCGATGAGATAAAAAACTCACTTCTTGAGATGTTAATTGTAAATCATCTCGTCTCCCGTCCAACACTACAAAATCATTTCCTGCGGCCTCATATTTCACAAAAGAAATTTCCCGTTCATCCCACCAAAGAACAACTTGCGAGAGAGGGTAAAAGAGCATCATAAAAAACATATTTTGGGCATCGCCAAAAGTGTATTGAAATAACCCTGCAATCAAAACGAAAAAAGGAAACATCACTAAAGAACGCGCCATAAGATCTTTTCGCTCTAAGAGTTCTTTGATCCAAAAAAAATGAAACAATAAAAAAAACAAGGCCCCCACTCCTCCCACAGAAGCGAGAATTTCTAAAATATTGTTGTGAGCATGCCCATGAAAGTGAGGGTAAGGAATCTCATTTTCGGCCTTAATTCGACCAATTTCATATTCAAAGTTGCGATAACCTTGCCCAAAAAAAGGTTTTTCTTGGAAAGAATAAAAAACTGCTTCAAAATTAGAAAGACGAATCATGTTGGATTCAATTCTCTGAGGAGAGCTAATGAGTTCTTTAACTTTGGGATTAAATTGATAAAGGCCCCAGATGGAAAGAAGGAGCAGCGGCCAATAAAGGACAAAAAGAAATTTCTTCTTATAGCGCAACAAAATAAAAGGCAGCGTTACCATAAGGGCCACAAGTGTTCCTCGCGCATAAGAGAGAACAGTCCCCACTATATTGATCACTAAAATACTCGTTAATTTTTTTCTTCCCCGCACTAAAGCAAAACCAATCAAGCAAATAAGAAAAAAACCAATCCCATAGCCATAACTCATATACATGCCATTCATCCCACAATTTCGTGTTGCATGGCAGGCCGAAGACAGGCGCAGGGGATTAAAACCTGTAAGAACTCCCACAAGTCCCGATAAAGTTGCCGCTGTGGTGGTTATAAGAAACAAAAGGCCCATTTTTTTCAAAACACTCTTCTCTTCACTCTTTAAATAAAGAGAAAAAGGATAAACACTAAAGGCCCCCACAAAAAGATATTTCAGCGCTCCCCACTGCTTAATAGGATTGCCAAGAATCTCTTGATTCAAGAAAAGAGAGATTCCTCCACTCACCAAAAGGCCCATAAGCATATAGGTGCTTGTAGGAAGCTGGCGCCAAACATCCACATTTTTATAAAAACGAAGTGAGTATAAAAGAAGAGGGACCAGGATAATGTAGCTAACAGCAGAGATACTAATGGAGGGAAAAAGAGAGAAGGCCAGGATGAATAAGGCCACTCGATAAAGCTTTTTCTCTAAAGGCCTCATGATGGATCCTGTTTTTTTGAAAAAAAATGCTGTTAAAAATGGTGGGACCAGTAGGACTTGAACCTACGACCACCCGGTTCAGGTTTGTGTTGCTTTCGCAACTCCCTAGACTATCTCTTCACCCGAAATATCGCTATTCCTGAGGGTGGGCGGCGCTCGAGGAGTTTTTATTGGTGTAACTAACCTCAAACTCTAGTCGTTGCACCTTTTCAAGCGGCCTAGGAATTTTTAATTTTCCTAGCGGTTACCATCTTGAACTTGGCCCAGGATTGCCATGACGCACTCAATGAGATTGTTTTAGGTTTCCCTGAATTCACCGCCTCCACTTATCACCTTCCGGATGATAAGGCACCATTTTGATGAGCCGGGAGCTCTAACCAGCTGAGCTATGGTCCCAAATTGCAGTTTGCGAAAGTACGTCAAAGAAAAACAAAAGGCAAGCTAATAGACAGAGATTATTTTACTCTTTTTGTGCGAAATGAGCTCTATGTCTCCATGAAAATCGAGAAGAGGAGAAAAAAAGAAAACATCCCCTTCTTTGGCCATTTTTTTTTCTCCCTCAACACAAATTTCCACTTCCCCCTTAACGATAAAAATCATCTTTCCTCTATGCGCAGGATAATTTTTTTTCATCACCTTTTTATTTTCAAAATCATCTTCTTCTATGAGAAAATCAGGATGTTCAAGAAGAATATTTTCTTTACTTAAAATAATTTCATTGGGTTTTTCCTTACTCTCAATTTCACTTTTGGCCAATTCAAGATGAAGCTCCCTCTCGCGCCTTCCCCAATCGTAGAGCCTATAAGTAATATCAAGAGGTCGTTGTATTTCGAGAAGTTTTAGATTTCTTCCAATGGCGTGAATTGTTCCTGCCGGAATATAAAAAAAGTCCCCTGCTTGGGGAGTATAAGTGATTAAATAATCTTCAAGGACAAGAGTATTCTCTTCTATCTCTTGATAGAAAGAAGAAATATCAGCTCCGGGAAGAAAATCTAAATAAATCTTTGAGTCTCTTTGCGCTTCGAGAATATACCAACACTCATCTTTTCCTTTTCCCCTCATTTTTGGATGAAGTTGAAGAGAAAGTTCTGCCGTCGTTTTAATGATTTTTGCCAGAAAAGTTGTCTCTTTTGGTGTTAAAAGTTCTTTCTCTGAATAATCAACAAAAGAACTTTTATAAGGTGATACAGCACTCACAGACCACTCTTCACTCCCCCAAACTTTTTTTAATAAATGCCCTTGAACTTTACCCCACCTGATCTTCATCATTGTCCTTCATTTCTTTATCTGGCCAAATCCTCAAGTAAATTAACCTAAAGACCGAAGAAAATCTGTGAAAAAATTTGAGAAGGGCCTTTTTTATGCAAGAAAAAGAAGAAGAAATTAAGTTCATTCACGATCTTATGAACAAGCTTACTATCTTAACGGCAAAAGCAGATATGATGCATATGAGCATGCAAGATGTCCCTGAAAAGCTTCATCCCCACATTGAGAAAATAAAAAAAATTACAACAGATATGATCAAAATCACCAAAGAGAGAAGAGAAAAACTCCGTTAAATTTCATACATATCTCCTCAGGTTTTATTTCACATTTGGAATTTTCTTTAAAACTATCTTCTTTTCTTCTAGTATGGAGATTAGATGCTTTTAATGCCCGAGCAAAGGACTATTGAGCTTGTCAGATATTTTAGAACCCCCTTTTCACGAATCAAAAAATGAGACTTCTCTAGATCATCACCATGAGCAAATTATTTGGGCCATTGGTGGAGGAAAAGGAGGTGTGGGAAAAAGTTTTATCACTTCCAATATTTCCATCTGCTTGGCCCTCATGGGTCACAAAGTCGTCACCATCGATCTTGATCTTGGTGGGGCCAATCTTCATACTTGTCTTGGAGCAAGTATTCCTGAAAAGACACTCTCTGATTTTCTCAGTAAAAAAGTGGCCACCGTAGAAGAACTGCTCACCAGTACCTCTGTTCCCAACTTAAAATTCATCAGCGGAGCACAAGATGAACTGGGAATGGCCAATTTGCGAACCATTCATAAAAACAAACTCATCTCTTCTCTTTCTACTCTTGATGCTTCTTTTATTCTTTTTGACTTAGGAGCAGGAACAGGAAGCAATACCATCGACTTTTTCCTCTCTGCCAATCAAGGGATTCTCGTTGTTTTGCCAGAACCAACTTCCATTGAAAATGCCTACCGTTTTATTAAAAGTGTCTATTTGCGCAAACTCAAGAAAGTCGAAGAGTTTCTTCACCTTCATCCTCTCATTAATCAAGTTTTTAATGCTAAAATGGATGGACAAACACTCACCCCTTACGAAATGGTAGAAAAAATTTATGAAATAGATCCTGAAAAAGGCTCAAAGATTAAACAAGAAATTACCAGCTTTCGCCCCAAACTCATCATGAATCAAGTACGCACTCAAGCTGATATCGACATTGGTCACTCCATGAAAACAGTAAGCAAGCGCTACTTTGGTCTTGATATCGATTATGTTGGCCATGTAGAATACGATCACAATGTTTGGCAAAGTGTGCGCAAGAGAAAACCATTAATGTTAGAGTTTCCTGAGTCAAAAACATCGGCCGTCTTGGATCGACTAACTCAAAAACTTTTGCAAGAATATAAAGACAAATTAAGATCTATTTAAAAAAAGAAATTATGGAAAAAGATTATTATCAAATTTTAGAAATTCCTCCCCACTCCTCAGACGAAGAAGTTCGCCAAGGCTACCTTAAGGCCAAAAATGCTTTTTCTGGCGACAGTGTTGCCATGTACTCCCTCATGACAAAAGATGAATGCGATGCCATCTTAGAACAAATAGAATTGGCCTACTCCATCCTCAGTATTCCTACCAAGCGAGCTGAGTACAATAAAAGAAAAAATATCAGCGTCAATCATCTCGAGACAAGAGAAGATATCCGCGAGCATAAACAGAATCATTTTGAGACTCAAGAAAATCACTCAATTAAAGACAATATGGGTGTCTCTCGTTTAGGCGCCACCAATAAATTTCGCTTAAGTTACAGCATTAATGAGAAGTTTGAAGATGAAATTGAACTTTGCACGGAATTTTCAGGAGAATACTTGAAAAAAATCCGCGAATATAAGAATGTCACCATTCAGACAATGTCTGAGTGGACAAAAGTTTCAAAAACCTATATCCGCGGTATCGAAGAAGAAAATTACTCTATTCTCCCTGCTCCGGCCTTTATCCGGGGTTTTGTCTACCAATATGCTCGTTGTTTAAAAATACCTGCAGAAAAAGTGGCGAAAAGCTTTATGGACCGCATGAGAGGAAAGGAGAAAGAAAAAGGAATTTCATGAGTGAAAACTCACATGCACTTACTGTCCTAGAAGAAGACCTCGCTGAATTTAAACGACTCGATCATTTTCTCATGCACAAACTGCCTCATCTCTCCCGCAGTGAAATTAAGCGCTGCTTTGAAGAAAAGAAAATTGAGTTTACTTTTTTAGAAAAAACAACAAATCCAAATTCTCTCTCAAAGATGCCTTCCATAGGAACTCTTGTCACCTTAACGCTTGGTCCTCCTAAGTCAACTGATGTTCTAGCGGAAGATATTCCTCTTACTATCTTGTATGAAGATGAACACCTCCTTTTTATTGATAAAGCGGCCGGGATGGTGGTTCATCCTGCACCAGGAAATTGGTCAAAGACCCTCGTCAACGCTCTTCTCTTTCACTGCAAAGATCTTGAAGGCATTGGCGGCGTTGAGCGGCCTGGAATTGTCCACCGCCTCGATCAGGGAACAAGTGGCGTGATGGTGGTGGCCAAAACGCAGAAGGCCCATCAAGGTCTAACAGAGATGTTTGCCGCTCATAATTTAAAACGCGAATATATTGCTTTAGCGATGCCTTTTTCTAAACAAGAATGTGCGGCGGCCGGAGAAATTAAAACACTCTATGATCGTCACCCTAAAAATCGCTTAAAGATGACGTCTCGAATTAATAAAGGAAAAGAGGCCATCACTTATTATAAAGTTCTTCATAAGCACCCGGAAGTTCCGCTTACTCTTATGAAGCTAACGCTACAGACAGGAAAAACGCATCAAATCCGCGTTCATCTAAGCGAACAAATTAATATGCCTCTCTTTCTCGATGATCTTTACGCCAATGTGCCTCAGCAAAAAGAGCGCCTTAAGCACTGGCCAGATCTTTTAAATCTTGTCCAAAACTATTCGTATCCTATGCTTCACGCTCATCTTCTCGCTTTAGAGCATCCTATCACCAAAGAAAAGCTCTCCTTTAAGACGATACCACCGGCCCCTTTTTCTTTATTGCTCAAAGATTACTTTCCGGGTTTTAAATAATGGATCTTCTTTTCCAAAAAAATATCGCAAGCGGCTACTTTTTTTCTACTTATGACGAATCAGCGTCTTTTCATGAGGAAGAAATTGTTGAAGTAAAACAAGTTCATGGAAAAGAGATTCTCACTCTCTCTAATAGACAAGATCATCAACTCAAGGAAGCTGATGGTATTCTCTGGCCTTCTTCTCTTAAAAAAAAAATGGCCCTTTGTATAAAAACGGCCGATTGCATGCCCGTTGCTGTTATAGGAAAAAAGGGAGTGACCCTCTTGCATTTAGGGCACCGTTCGCTAAATTTAAAACTTCATCTTCAAAGTGAAATTGAAAAACTTCATCCTACACTTTTTTATATTGGTCCTTCTATTCACTCTTGTTGTTTTGAAGTGACTTCTGAATTTAAAAAGAACTTTCCTCAATCATCTTTTTTTAGATCTCCTTACTATGGTGAAAAACTGTTCTTTTCTCTGCAAGAAGAATT
>NODE-182-length-22394-cov-8.20529_pt1 | contig 22394 bp, 25 predicted proteins | sample MGYA00139097_ERZ477577 | MGnify/ENA metagenome assembly ERZ477577
ATGGGTGCCAGGGGTGGTTTTAAACAGGGAATGAATGGTCGCGGATTTGATTCGGGTACGAATGGACGTGGGTTTGGTCCGGGAATGGCCAGTCGCGGATTTGCACCCGGCATGGATGATCGCGGATTTGGTCCCGGTATGGGCAGGTCTGGGAAAGGTGGCAGAAATATGGGATACATGGGTAATTCCGGTTATGGTCAAGGCCGTTACTAATAAATAGTTTTTTCCTTCCTCCCCCTCAAGCTTGTCCGGCTGCTTATGGCCGGGCAGGCTTTTCTCTATGAGCTCCATGCCTGATATTTGTTTCAGGGGTGACGCTTCCTGTCATTGAATTTAACAAGCAGATTGTGTCATCTATGTTTCAGGATCTGCCTGGGATAATAGACCATGGGCCTTGATAACCAGTTCTTTGATTTCAGCTGAACAGTAATGTCCATGGGGCTGCAGCGTTGAAAAATCCATTTTTTCAGCTGCCGTCCCATTGTTGCCGGGAACCCATCCGGAACCGGTTCCGAGATTGGCATAGCGATCTCGGGCATATTGTTTCATGTCCCATGCTCGATAGAGGTTGTAAAGCCAGGAGATCATCCTCAGGTTTATGTTGCCGGGGGCCTGTTCCCACGGCGGCAGGTGGTTCCATAGACTGTCAGGACGCCTGCTGCCCGAGCATTTCTGCACGGCAGCGCTGAGATTGTTATCTATCTGAATGAGCAGTTCCTGGTCGTTTTCCTGAAGATAGGAGAGTGCTTTCAGGTGTTCGTCAAAATGCTCAGGTTCAGATGCTCCTACACTGATGGTCGTTACACCGTGTTGTCTCAGACAATAGATATCATTGAAAAGCATCGGTGATAGTGGAGAGCAGAGGCTGACAAGTTTTGCTGAGGGCGTATGAAGATATCCCCCTTTGTCGGAGGGACTGATGATAAAAGTACCGATGTCCCGGTCCGCTGCAAGCTCGATTGCTTTTCTGTTCGCATCGAGAATATAGTACCAGTGGACATTAAAAAAATCGAAGCCACCATCCTCATCATGATTGAGAGCATCAATGATAACGTCACAGGGGCCATGGCCGGAAAAGCCAACAAAATCGATTATGCCCTTTTCCCTGAGACGATTTGCAACCGCCAGGCAGCCATTTTTCCGGCAGCTTTGCCATAAGGTACGGTGATCGTTTATGCCGTGGATCGCCAGAAGATCAAGACGATTCACCTGGAGCCGTTTCATTGAAGATAAAATTTTATTAAGAAATTCATCGTTATCATCAGATGGCACGACCTTGGTTTGGAGCATAAAATCGTTTCGAGGGATCTTGGCCAGGATCAACCCAAGCTGTCGTTCTGATGATCCGTAGCCGTGAGCAGTTTCGATATGATTTATACCGTAACCGAGCGCCTTTCTGACAATCGTTTCAAGTTTATTGTTGGCGGCCGCGGGTATCTTTTCAAGAGCGGTATCCTGCCAGTCATGCATGCTGCGCATGCAGCCGAAACTGAGTGCGGGCATGGATAATTCTGTTTTGCCGAAGCGTCTGTATATCATTGAAATAAAGCGATCAATTATTTGTTCGTGAGAAATTACCTTTTTTAATAGAGAAAATGCTTACAGTCTGACCGTATAAAAGGAAGCATGAACATCGCCAGTTGCAAGTATTATTTTGTTTTTATGGTGTATATCGTAAAAAAAATGATCTCCGAGGTGTCCATATGAACGTTATTGTTGTCCCCTGTCTCCATGATAATTACTCTTATATCCTTTTTGATGACAAAAGTGATGAGGCTGCCGTTGTGGATCCTTCAGAAGCATGGCCGGTCCTGCAGGAGCTGGAGAAACAGCAGCTGACCCTCGGGGCAGTTTTATGCACCCATCACCATCCCGATCATATCGGTGGTCTGGAAGATATTATCGAGGAGGTGGGAAGTATCAGGGTGCTTGGTTTTGATGGAGATAAAACACGTATCCCACTGTTAAATGAATTACTTGCTGACGGAGATGATTTCACTGTTTGCGGCGTTTCAGGAGTCATGCTGCATACACCGGGGCATACAACCGGTGGTGTTGTTTTTCACATTGAAAATCATATGTTTACCGGAGATACGCTCTTTGGAGGTGGCTGCGGCAGGCTCTTCGAAGGTACCGCTCCACAGATGCTCGCATCACTCCAGAAAATAATGCATTGTGATCCAGAGACCCTGGTTTATTGCGGTCATGAATACACCGTGGTTAATCTGAATTTTGCGGGCCAGATTGAACCGGATAATGAAGAGATAGCCACGCGCCTTGCCCTTGTTGAATCAGGTCGTTCTCGAGGACTGCCTTCAGTACCCTCAACAATGGGCGAAGAACGAAAAACCAACCCCTTTCTCCGCTGTCATGAACCTGATTTAATTCGGCAGGTTGAAAAAAACTATACTGTTGACAGTAACAACCCTGAAGCCTTGTTCAGTTTTATTCGCGGATTACGAAACAATTTTTCCTGAATAGAGTCAAGGAGCAATCTTTCAGGGAGCACGAGAGGTTGATGCGTGCGTATAAATGTTCTGGTGAGCCTGACACGGGTGTTATTACCGGGGGCTGCCCAATGCGTGAAAAGATAATCAGGTTGACCTCATCATCAATATGGGCTAGAAATCTTGCTCACGAGAGCGTGGTTTTATGTGCCACGATTGGATATTGGCAAAACAGCCTGTCAAAGGCAGAGGAGAGAATATGAAAAAAATAGCACTTATTTTAGCAACTGCCATGTTGCTCTCAGCCCACAATGTGATGGCCGAATCATATGTCATTTCGGTTAACCAGTTTGTAGAGCATCCTGCCCTTGATGCAGTGCTCAAGGGGCTCCAGGATTATTTGAAAGATAATGGCGTAGCAGCAGAGTTTAAAGTTCATAATGCCCAGGCAAATATGGGAACTGCCACCCAGATCGGTCAGCAGATGATCGGTGAGAAACCAGACCTGCTCGTCGCTATAGCTACTCCTTCGGCACAGGCAACAGCCCAGGCACTCAGCAAGGCTCCTTCAGAAATGAAACGACCATTTCTTTTTACTGCGGTGACTGATCCTGTCGCTGCAGGTCTCGTAGAAGCACTTGACAAGCCGTCTGAGTATATTACGGGAGTTTCAGACCTGCTGCCGCTCGATAAGCATATGGAAATGATAATGACCTACAAGCCTGATATTCAAAAACTTGGCGTTCTCTATAATGCCGGAGAGGCAAACTCGAAGGCAACGGTTGCCACCTTGAAGGAGATGAGTGGGAAGATGGGTTTTAAGGTAGTTGAGGCGACCGCTGCAAAGACTGCAGATGTCTATTCCGCTGCAAAAAGTCTTGTCGGCAGGTGTGATGCAGTCTTCATCCCCACGGATAATACTATCGTCTCAGCGCTCGAGTCAGTTCTCAAGGTTGGTATCCAGAACAAGCTGCCGATTTTTGCTGCTGATGTGGATTCTGTGGAGCGGGGCGCGGTAGCAGCGATGGGGTTTGACTATTACAAGCACGGTTACCAGACAGGTGCGATGGCCAAAAAAATTCTTGAAGGCACAAGTCCTGCAAATCTTCCCGTGGAATCCCAGGAGGAACTGCAATTGCAGATTAACCTGAAAGCTGCAGCATCAATGGGTGCTGAGCCTCCAAAGGTCCTGGTTGACAGTGCGACCAAACTTTACAAATAGCGTTTACCGAGATTAAGCGGATATCATGACGTGGTATGCAGCCCTTGGGGCACTGGAACAGGGACTTGTATACGGAATTATGGTGATTGGCGTTTACCTGACATTTCGTATCCTCGATTTTCCTGATTTGACTGTTGATGGCAGTCTCCCCCTCGGTGCTGCAATATCAGCAGTGGCAATTACCAGTGGAATTAACCCTTATGTCGCATTGTTATTTGCACTTCTGGGAGGGTTTGGTGCCGGGGTTATTACGGCAATACTCAATACAAAATTCAAGATTCTTCACCTGCTCGCCTCGATATTGACAATGATTGCCCTTTATTCGATTAATATCAGAATAATGGGAGGGCCCAATATCGCGCTGCTGGGCTCTAATACCATCTTCGACCCGCTTATCGCGCTGGGAATTCCCGGGCACTATGCGGGGTTGATTATATTTGTCTTCTTCGCGCTGGTTGTGATGATGCTTGTCATCTGGTTTTTGAAAACCGAACTCGGTCAGGCTATTCTTGCAACCGGTGACAATCCACAGATGATAACCAGTCTCGGGGTGAATACACATTTCATCATTATTATCGGCGTCGGGCTCTCAAATGGGCTTGTCGCGCTCAGTGGTGCAATTATTGCCCAGAATCAGGGTGCTGCTGATGTTGGTATGGGTATTGGTACAATTATTGCCGGCCTGGCTTCGGTTATTGTTGGTGAGACAATATTTGGTAAATCCACAATTGCTCGTGCGATTATCGCCGCGCTGCTTGGTTCGATTGTCTATCGACTGGCAATTGCCCTTGCCCTTGGGCTTGAGTTTGGCGATTTTACTTTTAATCCCAGTGACCTTAACCTGATAACGGCGATTCTGGTCATCGGTGCACTGATCGCCCCCAATATAAAGAAAAGAATTCTGGCCAGATGATTTCTCTAAACCAATGCACCAAATACTTCCATAAAGGAAGTGTTAACGAAGTCAAGGCGCTCAGTGATATTGATGTGAAAATCGAGGATGGAGACTTTGCCACGGTCATAGGTTCCAACGGATCAGGGAAATCGACGCTGCTGAACGCGCTGGCTGGCGGCTTTTTTCTTGATTCAGGTACGATTTTAATCGGCAATCAGGATGTTACCAAATGGCCTGAATATAAGCGGGCGAAGCTGATTGCCCGTGTCTTTCAGGACCCTTTGCTGGGAACCTGTCCGTCTGCCACCATTGAGCAAAACCTTGCCCTTGCTCTCAAGAGAGGAAAAAGAAGGGGGTTCGGACCCGGAGTACGGGCGCGTGATCGGAAACATTTCAGGGAAGAGTTAAGTAAAATCGACCTTGGGCTTGAGAATCGTTTGCAGGACCATGTCGGTCTGCTTTCAGGGGGGCAGCGGCAGGCGCTCACCATGTTGATGGCAACACTGGTCCGCCCCGAAGTACTGCTACTTGACGAACATATTGCAGCCCTGGATCCAAAGACAGCAACCCAGATTCTCTCGCTGACAAAGGACATCATTGCTTCCCAGAAACTTACCGCGCTCATGATCACCCACAATATGCGCCATGCAATCACCTTTGGTAACAGGTTGATTATGCTTCATCAGGGCAGGATCATCCTTGATGTCCAGGGAGAGGAAAAAATGAATCTTTCCGTGGAAGATCTACTCGAGCAGTTCTACATTGTGCAGGGGGAAGAACTGGCTAACGATTCAATGTTACTGGCCTGAGTTTATCTCACGTCTCGTTGAGCAGGGTTAGCCAGTCAAGATTCTGAAAATAATTGTGGAGGAGATGATCGTCATCAACCAGTGTTGTCTCCAGGTGAGAAAATGTTGCCTCAGCAGCTGGTATAACAATGCCTGGAGGGGTCACCGTATCTTTTTTGCCGATAATTAAAAGGGATTCTGTAGAGATTTTTTTATCAGGGATCTGGTATTCCACGAAATTCAGAGCAGGTGCCAGCATGATAAGCCGTTTCACTTTTTCTGGTTGGTTCTGACAGAGACAGGCACCCATCAAACCACCAAAACTGGACCCCACAACGATCAGCTCACCCATATCGACAATTATTTCTCTGAGTTGTTCCATTCGCTGGGTCAAACTGCCATCAAAGTCAGGCCGCAGCATTGTCGGGAAGTGTTTGGAGAAATAGCGTCCTTTTGTTCCATACCCAGAAGAGTCAAGACCATGAAGAAAAATAGTGTGCAAGATAACCTCTTTCTGCTGTTTAGCGTTTCTGACGTACCAGAGGGCTGATTAATTGTGAGCCCGGCCGATGAGCCCGTACCTTTTGCTCGGATCATACCGTATATTCGATTGACTTTTATAACAATGGTGATGCATAAAAAAAAGAGCGTAGCAGGTATTTTCCAGTTCTGACTAGAGCTATTGACTAGCGCGCCCTTATTAAGTCTTTTCAGACATGGGTTTGATATGATTGATGTTAGAAGCGTTTCTTTTGCAAATGATGAAGCGTCTATTCGTTTCATACGTAACAGCGTCTTTTCAGGCGATCAGGGGATTGATCCTGGCCTTGATTTTGATGGTAATGATCCAGAGGCTATCCATGTTATTGCCTTTGCTGATGACAAGGCCGTCGGTACAGGTCGTATGCTGGATGATGGTCATATTGGTCGAGTGGCCGTTTTAGCCCAATATCGTGGCAGGGGAATTGGTTCTGAAATTGTTAAATGTTTAATGGACGAGGCAGCGAAGGGTGGCTATCCACGGGTTTATCTCGGTTCTCAAAAACATGCCTGTGAATTCTACACAAAACTTGGCTTCACGCCATATGGTGATGTCTACATCGAGGTAGATATTGAGCATATATATATGGAAAAATTTTTCGGCAATCCATGATTGAAATATCTTCTGATAAAACAAAACTTGATATCGAATTCATTCACAATCAGCGCCTTTCGGGTCTAATGTGGAGAATCTTCAGGATACACCTGAAGAGTGAATTTCAAATACTTTGCCTGAGTTGGAACAGGGTGCAGGATGAGGTATGCGAGACAAGACCAGTTCGTAAGAAAAAAAAAGGGGAAGAGCCCGGTTATGCTCTTCCCCTTGAGAGGAGGAATTTGGAAATCGTTTATTGGTTTAGTTAATGGTTATCTGTTTCGGTTTCTGTTCTTCCGGTTTTTCCACCAGAAGGGTTAATATACCATCTTTGTAGGTTGCACTAATCTGTTCTTCGTTCACCTCGAATGGGAGCTTGAAGCTTCTCTCAAACGAGCCGTAATGCCGTTCACGTCTGTATTTATTCTCGTCTTTTACCTCTTCGTTGCTGACCCGCTCACCTCCAATGGTCAGCAGTCTGCCGTTAACATCAACTTTGATATTCTCCTTGTCAAAGCCGGGCAGTTCGGCTTCGATACAGAGTCTATCTTCTTTCTCATAAATATCTACCGATGGGCGATATCCTCTTGCCACAGTATCGTTGACGACCCCTGAAAAAGGTGCAAAGAAATCATCAAACAGGTTAAGGTTACGGTTAAATGGCCTCAGATTTCTGTGTGGACTACACGTTGTAAGATGCATTTTTTTCTCCATGTTAATTATTTTTTTGGTTTACTCCTGTGACTTAAATGGTAATAATTAATTAAAGACTGTCAAGAAAATTAATATTACTTTTTGTAAAATAGTTTAAAAGTAATTAAAAAATGGAATAACAATGGCACGATCCAATGGGTAAAAAAAAGAAAATATTAGATTTTATGGTAGTTTCCGGATCATATACAGCTGATCTCAGGGGACGGCAATCGGTGAGAACCACCTTTAAACTGTCCCCGCGCTGTATTGATGCTCTCAGTCTTCTTGCCACTCAGCTTGGCATCAAGCAGAAGTCGCTCTTTGACCACCTGATCGATGATACCCAGACCTTAAAAGCGATCGCTCGGGATGTTGAGTCGCCTCAGATGAGAGCGAATCGGGTACCAAAAACCTATGTCATTTCCCGCAGGACACTTGAAAGTCTTGAGCAGATCTCAAAACATTACCAGACACCGCGTGACATCCTGGTAGAGTTTTCCATCGAACGGATCATGCCCCTTATCCAGGAGGAGAGAAAGAAACACGAAAATCGGAAGAAGTTGATGAACAGCCTTGATGAATTCCTTGAAAACGGACGATCTCTACTGGAGAATGCTGATAACACGCTGGATCGTGATGATCCTGTTTTGGAAAAAATATTTCAAATGTATAGAGCCATACATCAAGGCTGTTCTGATATTAATGAGGTTATTGACAAAGGGCAAAAGCTTGAGGATTTCTGACAGACCCTGACACAGCCCTGCCGACTATATATCACTTGCATTAACTCGGTGAACGAGTATGCTTTAGCGTCAGTAATATAATTCATTCTTAACAGAAGCACTCTCCTTCAGTTTTCTTGTCAGCGTTGTTTTCCAGCAATTCATCGTTTGCCATTACAGAAGTTATTGTCGCTTGTTTATACTCAGGAGCAGAATATGGAACTATATGTGGGCAACTTTTCCTATCTGATGACAGAACGGGAACTAAAAAAACTATTTTCCTCTTACGGTATCGTTGAAAACGTTCATCTTATTACCGATCACTATACTCGCCAGTCTAAATGTTTCGGCTATATCCGCATGGAGCGTCTGCAGGATGCCGAAAAAGCCATAGAGAAACTGCACGATAAAAGGTTCAATGAACAGAAACTTGTGGTAAAGAAAGCGCTGCCAATGGCAAGGCGTCAGGGGGGAAGTCGCTGGTAACATGCCCATCAAACAGTGACAACATCCGGCGACGGCTGGTGGTACCATCTCAGGTTGTCACAAAGAACACGTTCTGCTTTATTCTCAAACTATCCTTTTCAGTATTTATCGCAGGATCCTGTTTTATCTGGATCTGAAGCATATATCTTTGTCCGTGTCACTCCTTCGCGATAATCGTGTCATCCTCTGATTTTCATACCTTCTGGTCGAATAATCCCGCCTGGCATTATGGTGTATAAAAAATAGTGTTAAATTCTCTAAATATCGGGTACCAGGAGAGGGCAGTTCATGTTATTTTTCCGATGATTATGATTGTACCTGTTCCAATGAGGCTAAGGTAGGATATGAAGGTGATTTCCGAAGGAAACAGATCTTATCTAAATGAGGCTGTTGATGTTTTGCTCGCAGCAAACCATTCAGCAGCTTTAACCGGGGCCGGTATATCGGTCGGTAGTGGTATACCCGATTTCAGGAGTCCCGGTGGGCTTTGGACCGTTTATTCCCCGGATGAGTATGCTACTCTCGATGTTTTTTATGCAAATCCAGCAAAAGCATGGGAGTTATATCGGGAGCTTGGCAAAGTACTGATAGGAAAAACAGCAAACGCTGCCCATTCAGCACTGGCGGAACTTGAACAAAGAGGGATATTGAAGGGCATTGTCACTCAAAACGTTGATGCGTTGCATCAGGATGCCGGCAGTGAAACAGTTTACGAAATCCATGGCGATCATCAGACATTGCAATGTCTCGGGTGTCGTTATCGTGAGTCGGTATCCAGGGAGCATTACCATAGTGAGAATGTCCCCCTCTGCCCCCGTTGTCAGTTTCCACTGAAACCAAACGTGGTTTTGTTCGGTGAGGCTGTCAGAGATTTTGATCAAATTGAGATGTTTATAGCTCATTGTGATTTGTTACTCGTTGCCGGGACATCGGCACAGGTCTATCCTGCTGCAGGAATTCCTCAGAGTATCAAGCAGCGGGGAGGTGTTATTTTTGAGTTTAATCAAGAGGCGGCATTGAGTGTCGACCGATTTTCGGGAATAAGCAGTATCACTGATTATTTTTTCCATGGAGATATCCTCCAGATGTTACCCATGCTGATGACTGCAGTAGATAACAGGGTATGAATCAAAATCCATTATCCTTATTGCTAAAGGTTTTTCTGCCCTTCGCAGCCGGCTATTTCCTATCCTATCTATACCGGGTGGTCAATGCAGTCATTTCAGCAGATCTGGTGACTGATATACATATTGGCCCATCTGCTCTTGGACTCTTGACCGCCACCTATTTTATCTCATTTGCATCATTTCAGCTCCCTCTGGGAGTGCTTTTGGATCGGGTCGGGCCGCGCAAAACAGAGTCGATTCTTCTGCTGTTTGCGGCGGGAGGGGCGTATATCTTTTCACAGGCACAGACGCTTACCGGTTTGATTGTCGGCCGGGCGTTCATCGGCTTTGGTGTGTCGGCTTGTCTGATGGCTGCCTTTAAGGCCTACACCATGTGGTTTCCCAGGGAAAAATGGCCGATGATCAACGGTTTTCAGATGGCAAGCGGGGGGCTGGGTGCACTCGCTGCAACATCGCCGGTTGAACTCATGCTTGGAGTAACTGACTGGCGGACCATCTTTGTGGTGCTGTCATTTCTCACACTCACCGTTGCGATTCTGGTGTTCTTTGTCGTGCCGGAGAAAGAGGGGGTGGCAAAGGGGGAGTCTTTGAGGGGGCAGCTCAGAGGCATCAGAGAAGTGTTTACCAGTATGCAGTTCTGGCGTGCAGCCCCGTTGACGACTATGTCGCAAGCTTCGTTCCTGTCAATTCAGGGACTCTGGTCAGGCCCCTGGCTCAGGGATGTTGCCCGTCTTGATCGGTCGGCAAGTGCTTCAGTATTATTTATGGTCGCTATCGCCATGATCGCCGGTTTTATCTCTCTTGGTTCCATTGCCGAGCGCCTGAACCGGCGGGGAGTCCCCGTTATTACGACCGCTGTCGCAGGAATGGGGACCTTTCTTCTGGTCCAGTCAGTGTTGACTTTTGGCCCTGCCAGTTGGGCACAAGCCGTCTGGATTGTTTTTGGTTTTTTTGGTACAGCTGGCATTATTTCCTACGCGGCCCTGAGCCAATCGTTTCCGGTTCAACTGTCAGGGCGGGTAACAACAGGAATTAACCTGCTTGTGTTTGTCACAGCCTTTATCGCGCAGTGGGCCATTGGAGTCATTATCGAGATGTGGCCAATCGCCTCTGACGGCAGTTATGCCACGCAGGGTTATAGAGCAGGGTTTGGTATGATGCTGTTTATCCAGATCGTCGCTCTTTGCTGGTATTTTTATGCGGGTCGTTTTATCAATAGGGATGAAGTTACTGGTTAACAGTTTGTTATCATAAATTTAATATGAGGTTGGCATGCAGGTTGAAAAATTCAGCGGTGCGGGAAGATATGTTCTCGACGACGAACTGGCTAAAATAGTCAACATTTCAATGGTCCTCGAGATGCCGTTGCTGCTTAAGGGTGAACCGGGAACCGGCAAGACCATGCTTGCCCATGCGATTGCTGAGTCGTTGAATATGCCACTTATTGTCCTGAATGTGAAATCAAGCATGAAACTCATCGATGCATTGTATCAGTATGATACGCTGACGAGGCTCAATGACAGCAGGTTTGGTGACTCCAGTCGGGATGTAAGCAATATCACAGAATATATCAAGATGGGGAAGATCGGCCAGGCATTCACAGGAGAGAAACGGTCTGTGTTACTTATAGATGAAATAGATAAGGCGGAAACAGATTTCCAGGACGATATGCTCGATGTTCTCGATCAGATGCAGTTTGATATTATAGAGACCGATGAGGTCATCAGTGCGTTGACACGGCCAGTAATTATTATCACCTCAAATGCCAAGAAAGATCTTTCCGATCCATTCCTGGGACGATGCAATTTCCACCACATTGCCTTTCCTGACCCCAAGATGATGCGAAAAATTATTGATGCTCATTTTCCTGAAATCAATAATAAACTTGCTCAAAGTGCAATTGATACATTTTACGACCTGCGAGGCTTGGAAAATATTGAAAAAAAGCCTGCAACGAGAGAACTTATCAACTGGATACGGGCATTGCAGGCGGACCCCGACTTTCGAAACGGAGAGAAATTGAACAAAGAAATTCCGTTTCTGGGAGTACTGTTCAAGAAGAGTGGAGACTATCAGAAATCGTCACAGACCATAATGCGAAAACGTTTTTTCTAAGGTACGGACGGTAAAATGTTTGTTTCGTTTTTTTATAAACTGAAAGAGGTCGGGGTTCCGGTGAGCCCCACATCTTTTTTGACCTTTCACAAGGCTATGGACAGCGGACTCGTTGTTTCCGTTTATGATTTCTATATTGCCGCACGAACAATCCTGATTAAAAGTGAAAAGTATTTCGATCTTTATGACCAGGTGTTTGCCCATGTCTTTGAAGGCACAGAAATCGCTACCGATGAGGATGAAGAGATTGAATTCTGGTCCCACTCCATGCTTGATGAATGGCTGAAAAACCCAAAACAACTGGCAGCGTCACTCGGTGTAGAAGAGCCTGAACTCAGCAAACTGTCACCCCAGGAACTCTTGGAATATTTCAAAAAAAGACTGCAAGACCAGAAGGGCCGGCATGATGGGGGGTCGAAATGGATTGGCACCGGGGGCACATCTCCGGTTGGACATTCCGGACATCATCCGGGTGGGATGCGTGTCGGGGGAGAATCCATAAACAAGATGGCTATCCAGGTTGCCGGTCAAAGACGATATCGTGACTATTCAAGCGATGGCCCTCTGACCACAAGCTCCATAGGTGAAGCACTGAAGAAGTTGCGTAACCTTGTTCCTCGAGGAGTTAAGGACCGATTAAATATTGATGCAACGATTCATCAAACATTAAAAAATGGCGGTGAAATTGAACTTGTATTCGACAGGAGCATTGTTGATCGATTGAAAATAGTTCTGGCCATTGATAATGGTGGTTGGTCCATGGATCCCTATGTAGAGGTGGTTCAGGCCTTGTTCACCTATTCACGATCACAATTCAAGGATCTCAAGACCTATTTTTTCCATAACACGATCTATGATCTGCTCTGGGAAGACCCTGGGCGGAGAAAACAACCAAAACTCATTGATGAATTTGTCCGGAACGACCCTGAAACGAGACTGATTATCGTCGGTGATGCGAGTATGGCGCCATATGAGCTCATGGTCGCGGACGGATCTATTTATGCCTTTGAAAAGAGTGGCAGGCCGAGCATTGAGCGGCTGAAATTTCTGACAGAAACATTTAACCATTGCGTTTGGCTGAACCCTGTAGCCCGGCGCAACTGGGATTATACCCATACGATAAAGGTGATCGGCACCATCGTTCCCATGTATGAGCTGTCATTGGACGGGCTTGGAAAAGCGATCACCCATTTGATGCAAAGATAGTTATTTCAAACTATTACAGACCAAAAAAAGTAATAAGAGACAACATCTTGCTCCTGCCCTGAGGATGTATTAGAATTGGTTGATATGATATTTTGTATCGCATTCCAATGTCTGAATGTTTTTAACCTGATGACGATTCCCTGGAGACAGTATGAAAGTTGCTATTAGTGAAATTGTTGTTGAAGAAGCGGTCAGGATCCGCAAGGACATTGGCGATCTTGAGGTGTTGCAATCGTCGATTGAAAAGGTGGGATTAATAAATCCTGTGATGATCGATGAAAATAACAACCTGCTCGCCGGATTCCGCCGTTTGACTGCATGCAAAAACCTCGGCTGGCAGGAGATTGAGGTGACGGTTGTCACCTTAAATGGCGACCAGATCAAGATGCTGGATGTCGAGATTGCCGAGAATTTTTTTCGAAAAGACTTTACTCCAGAAGAAATACTGGCAACAGAGAAACGTCGACAGGAAATCCTGGAACAGCTGCGTAAGAAAGGATTTTTTGAAAAGTTTTGGGCCTGGCTGAAGAGTTTCTTCCTGCCCCAGCCACAAGTCGCTCCTGAAAAGGAAAAAGTTGCGACTGTTCGGCGACCTGAGCCCGAAAAAGATAAAATCGAACCAGAACCAACTGTCCCGCCGGAAGAACCAGAGAGCGTGAGCAGTGACGAGGTCGACGAAAAAGAGAAAGTGCAGGGTTAATCTGTAGACTTTGAAACCCAAGATCTATGGTTCAGGATACCGTGCAGTTACGCCCCTTTCTTTTGGCGCGATAGAGGGCTTTGTCAGCAGCTTTCATAACCTCCGCTGGTTTGCTGAGATCTCGGCCCGGTTCAGCGGCACCGATACTGATGGTCACTGATACGGTTTTTGGGTTCTTGGCCCTTGTTTTTTTCTTGGGAGCCTTTCTCGGTCGTTTCTTTCCCCGCACTTTGAATTGTGCCCCGGCAATTGATTCACGCAGACTTTCGAGGAAGGGACGGGCCTCTTTTTTTGATTTACTCGGAAAAATAATGGTAAATTCCTCTCCCCCATAACGATACGGTTTTCCACCACCACCGACCCTGTTGAGATGTGATGCGACCATGCATAAAACCTGATCGCCGACATCGTGACCATATCGGTCATTGAATTTTTTGAAAAAATCGATATCAAGCATGGCTATGGTATAGTTTTTGCCGAGATTCTGAAGAGATGCATTTAAAGAGCGCCTGGCAGGCAGACTGGTCAATTCATCGTGATAGGCCATGTTATAGACTCTTTCAAGCACCGACAGGATAATGATAAATCCAGCAACACTGAAATAGATGGTAAATTGAGCACCAGTATAAATCTCATAAAAGGCGACCGCACCGGCGAGCAGTGCCCAGAAGAAGCCTCTCACTATTGCTCTCTTGCTCAATAGAGAAAGAAACAGGAAGAGGAGGATGGAAAATCCATAAATAAAGAGCACGGAGTGAGGCACGTCAAATTTATCAAGAAATGGATGGGAAACAATCTCTTGAGAGAGATAATGGAAATATCCAGGTTTCTTGCGGAGCAAAATAGAAACGATTACCGGTTGCAGCAGGATGAAGCAAAGACGAAACAAGCCGGCTGGATTGAGAACACCGCGATCCCTTGCAGGGTAGAGAAGCATAATGTTTACCGGCAAGAGAAAAGCTATAGTATTGAGAATGGTGGTTTCATATCCAGAGCCCACCACCCCGCCTGGGCCGAAATACTGTATGAGCCTGTCTGCAAATATCAGAAGGAGAGCTGCAAATGCAGAGCGGCTGCGATGAAATCTCAAACCAAGCAGGAAGCCGACGCCAAGGATGGCATAGGGCAGCAGGTCTGCCACCTGGGGTATCCATGGGTCAAGATAGCCTTTAGCAAGAACGATGAGAGCCGTAAAAAGCACGAGTCCGCCAGGCATAAAAAAACTAAAAAACATCTTTAACATCTGAATTATTCGTTGAATCGTTCTGCCCTGGGAATCATGTATTATTAAGAGGTTCTCCTGATTGTGGAGATAGCTATGCACAGATAATACTCATATCAATGATATTAAGAGGGGGCTCTAAAAGTCAAATCAGAAATGAATAAGATTTATGGGATAATTGGCGACTATTATCTCCATCCACTTATTAACTCTGTAATATCGGGTTCTATTCTGAAACAAACACTCAAGGCTGCAGACTTTCCCCGGCACAGCAGGAAAACCTGATATTATTCTTGGCAGAGGTTGATTACCGTTACAGCCCGCCTTTCCCATTGACATGCGGCCTGTCAGATAATATCCATTAATAAAGCATCAGATGGTTTGTACGCTTTAGAATTATGGTAGCCTAAAATGCGATAAATTAATGGTTGCGAACTATCAAGATATATTTGATTGTCTGCATGTACCACCTGCTGACTTGACACATGGAACAAGGTATGAAAGAAAAAGAAATTACTTCCACTGAAAAGAGCAGTAAAACGCTTCGGGAAAGGTCGTCTTCCAGGGAGATAGCCTCTTTTCTCAAGGTTGCTGCTGAGGCGGGCCTGGCACAGAATGGAAGACTTGTTTTTGCATTGGATGCAACGATGAGTCGGCAGCCAACCTGGGACAGGGCCATGACGATACAGTCTTCCATGTTTGATGCAGTTGGCAAGGCCGGTGGTTTGTCGGTGCAACTGGTGTTTTTTCGAGGTTTCGGTGAATGTCGTGCCTCGAAGTGGGTCATTAATGCTGCTGCACTGCGCGACCTGATGCGTGGTATCGAATGTCGAGGCGGACACACACAGATAGCAAAGGTCCTCAATCACGCCTATCGTGAGACAAAGAAAGCAAAGGTCTCGGCGCTGGTTTTTATCGGTGATATGATTGAGGAGAGTGTCGATGAGCTCTGCAAGAAAGCGGGCGAATTGGGTTTGAGAGGGGTACGCGGTTTCTTCTTTCAAGAGGGGCTCGACGTGAACACAGAGAATGGTTTTCGTGAAATGGCCCGCCTTACAGGAGGCGCCTATTTTCGGCTCGGACCAGATTCGGCGAGGGAACTTGCCGAGCTTCTCGGTGCGATTGCCATTTATGCGAAAGGTGGATTGAAAGCCCTCTCAAGCAGTGATAGAGGTAAGGCACGTCTACTCCTTGAGCAAATGAGAAGATGATTGTCACCCTCCTTTTTTCGTCAGGATAGCTAAATGGCATCGTATATTATATTTTTTATATTTTTGGTGATCACCATTTTCTGGCTGATTCTCACCAACCCGGCCCATAAAAGTGCAGCTCTTCTGACAAATGGTGGACCGCTTATTCTTGTAGTAGTAGGAGTTTTGCTGACCGTTTTCCGTCGTGGGGCAATTGGGGTGCCCATGATGGTTTTAGGGTTTACATGGTGGAAGCGCACTCGCGCAGCACGACCGGTCACCTACGCTGGTGGACGAAAGTCAACAGTCCGTTCGGCAGGCCTTGAGATGGAACTTGATCATGATACCGGGGAAATGGACGGCAGGGTGTTGGCCGGTCAAATGAAGGGGGCTCGTCTTTCTTCACTCAATGAGGATGAGGTGTTGTCGCTTTATCGGGAACTTTACTCCGATACAGACAGTGCCGCCTTACTGGTATCTTTCCTTGATCGCTACCACCCTGGCTGGCAGGACCGTGTTGATCCAGATTCTTTCAGGGAGCGGGCTGGTGCATCTGGCTTTGATGGTATGTCCAGAGAGGAGGCGTGCCAGATACTCGGTGTTGAGCCTGACGCCTCACAGCAAGAGATCCTCCAGGTCTGGCGGCGACTCATTAAGCGAGTTCATCCCGACAGTGGTGGTTCAGCGTTTCTTACCGCCAAAATTAATACTGCTAAAGATGTCCTCCTGGGCAAGTGACTGTCATACAAAACAATTACAAAAGATTGTGAGCCCGGAAAATGGCCGTCAGCAGACTTTGCTGGCTCTGATAAACATCATGGTGATATTCGGGCTTTGCACCCTCGTATACAATGATGATGAACAGGCGATATCACCAATTTTCATTCGTGACGAACTATTGTTTCCGGTTCGATGACCAGCATCGAGCGCCATTTTCCGGTACGATACCGAAACGAAGAGACTGAAAACAGCGATACAATAAAGAACAGAACGCATCCCCAGGAAAAATAGATACCCTTGCCGAGAACTTCAACACCGATGAACAGTGGTAATAGAAAACAGAAAAGAGACGTCAGGGCAACACTCCACATGATAAACCGGGTATCTCCAGCTCCTCTCAGTACACCTGAGAAAATCATGTACAGTGCATCAAAAAACAGGTAGCAGGCGATAATTCGCATCAGGTTACTGGCTGTTGTCATCACTGGAGCATAGAGCGCAGCGTCACCATTGCCCGGGATGAAGAGGGCAAGGGCGATTTCCGGCGCAAAAATGAACAGCAGGTCAATGACCAGGATGTAGGCCATCAGAAGATGAATCGTGCTCCAGGTTTGATGGCGTGCCTGATCCGGCTGTTTTGCTCCAAGAGACTGACCGACCATGACACTTATACCTTGAGATACTCCCATAGAAGGCATGAAGGCGATTGCATTGATAGACAGCACAATATTGGTCGCGGCGAGCTCAACGGTGCCGATCCTGCCAACGAGCAGGATAAAAATGGTAAAGGCAAGAATATCGAGGCTGAACTGCATTGATCCCGGGATACCAAATCGGAGCAGCCGCCTGAACAGCGCAGAGTCGAATCGGCGGTTGCTGAATATCTTGAAGCGGATATCATGTGTTCTCCTGAAAACCAGGAATACCAGTAAGAGCATACTAATCGCAGTGGAAGTAACCGTCGCTATAGCTGCTCCCCTTATTCCCATCTCAGGGAACATACCGATGCCAAAAATAAGCGCATAATCCAGAGGTATATTGATCAGCATACCGATGATGCTGACGGTCATAATCGGTCGGGTAATACCCCGACCGCTGAAAAATGCTCCCAGCGTCTGGACAGCCACATGCAAAACGGCTCCATTACAGAGAATACTGAAATAAATCTCTTCAAGTTTTCTTACCTCGGGTGCATGACCTACAAGGTTGAACAGTGGAACGGTGAGGAAATGTGAAATGAACAGCAATAATATTCCAGAAAACATACAGAAGTAGACGCCCTGCCAGACGACAGAACCTATTTTTGCATATTGGCCGGAACCGTAATACTGGGCAATAAAGACACCGCAATAGCTGCCGATACCGCCTAAAAATGCCATGAAGAGATATGCTGATATCCCGGCAGGGGTTGCAGCAGAAATAGCTTCAATACTGTAGTTCGATAGAAATACCCGGTCAGTGAATTCCATAACGGTCGTTGCCGACATACCGATCACCAGAGGCAGACATACCGTTAGTACTTCCCGGTACTGCTGATTTTTATACCAGCTTCTGGTCAAAAGCATCAGGGAGTCCTGTCGTGGAATGTGGATATTTGATCGGTTGTTTCATTGATAAAAAAGTCAGCCATGTAACTTTATAGAGAAGGCGGGAGATACGAATACAATACTGAGCCCGGCAAGTCACGAAATTATCGCAGAATTTATGGCAGTGATGGATGCTATGCATGCTCCTGAGTCTTTTAAGTGGATAGCAAAAAAAAATATCATCGAATTGTAACTGATTTGATGATAATTATGTAATCTCCAGCTACTCTGACGGCGTCGTAATTGTTTACAGTAAACTGACCTCATGATGAGATGAAACAATATATCCTCATACCGTTTTTGACAATAATCCTCAGCGCCTGTGAGGATACAAATGTACTGTTGGTGACAGCTGGCATGAGGAGAGCGGAGAAGATGCTTTCACCCTGCAAGCGGATGTCTTACAGTTTTATGTGATGGTGAACGTATTATGGATACAAAAACAGCCAGAAATTTTTTTGCAAATGATCGCTATGCCGAACTCACCGGAGTAGAGATCGTGGAGGCGGGAAAGGGATATTGCAGAACCAGTCTGAAAATTGAGGATAAACATTTAAATGCAGCCAATGTGGTGCAGGGCGGTGCAATCTTTACCCTTGCCGATCTGGCATTTGCCATCGCCTCAAACAGCCATGGTCAGCTGGCCCTGGCGATTAATGTAAATATTTCCTACCTCAGCTCAGTATCAACGGGCACGCTTTACGCGACAGCGACCGAGGTGAATGAACCGAACAGGCTTGGAGCCTACGATGTCCTGGTAACTGACGATCAGCAAAGAATTATCGCCCGGTTCAATGGCATGGTTTATCGAAAAAAACAGCTGCTCATGGATTCTGAACAGGGTGGTTGAAAACTATTAATAAGGAATGTCTCATGTATAGAGCTCGCGTTGTTATTCTTGGGTTATGGCTACTTTCTCTTCTGAGCGGCTGTGCTGGAATGACGAATTCTCAGTTTGAGCAACCGGTTGTCAGCCTGAGCAGCTTCAGGATGCTGCCGCAGGAAATGGTCAGTCCCACATTTGAGATCGGCCTTCATATCATTAACCCAAATCGAGAATCACTCTCTTTCGAGGGTATTTACTATACCGTTACCATTGAAGGCTATGATGTCCTGGCAGGGGTTTCAAATAACCTTCCGACGGTTGATCCTTATGGCGAAGCCGATGTCCTTCTGGAGGCCAACGTTGATTTACTCAAGAGTATTCGACTGATCAGCTCCCTGATGCAGCAGCCGAGAGATCGTTTTAAATACAGTTTCAATGCTAAACTTGATCCGGGAGGGCTGAACCCCAGAATAACCATTCAGGAAGATGGTGAGTTTAACCTGCAGAACTGAATCTGGCGCACTTTTCATTGACGGGAAAGAAGGGGCGGCCGACCATTGCATTTCTGTTTTAATCATCACCGCATGAGAGAAAAAATGTCTAAATCGGCTGTTTCTATCTGGAAGGATGTGGTGTGCAATCTGCGGGGAAATATCAAGCAACTCCTGACAATACACCTGATCTACGTGGTTCTTGGAACAATTATTTTTACACCTCTGGCAGGGCTCGTCGGGCAGGGATTTTTAAACCTGTCCGGCCAGTCCACGCTATCTGACTTTGATATCCTCTATTTCTTTTTGACACCACTGGGTATAGTCTCCGGTGTGTTTTTTTCGTCACTGCTGATCAGTATTGTAATTTTTGAGCAGGCTTCTCTGATGGTGATAAGTTGCAGCGGCACAAACGGCCAGCATGTTGACGTTATGCAGGCACTGACCTTTACCCTTGCCAGAATAAAAACGATCTTTATCTTTGCACTGCATTTTGTTGCTCGTGTTCTCCTCATCGTTTTGCCTTTTCTTGCTCTTTGTGGTGCGATTGGCTGGTTTCTTCTTACTGATTTCGATATCAACTATTATCTATCCGAAAAGCCGCCGGTTTTCTGGACCGCTGTTGTTTTCATCGGACTTGTGCTCCTGGCAATGACAACCCTGCTCATTCGGAAACTTCTCGACTGGTTATTGACGCTGCCGCTGGTATTGTTCGCCTCTGTGCCTGCCGGTCAATCATTTTCTGAGAGTGCGAAGCGGGTAAAGGGCCAGAGAACTCACTTTCTCATGCTCCTGGGGGGCTGGGCAGCAGCTGGCGCAATAGCAAATATTTTCCTGCTCTTTTGTGTTCAGGTTCTGGGAGCTCAGCTGGCACCTCTTTTCTACGATTCAATCAGCCTGCTCGTGGTTGTCCTCGGTGCGCTTGCAGCGTTGTTCTTCCTGGGTAATTTTTTTCTTACAGCTTTTATTGCGGGGAGTTTTGGCTGTCTGCTGGTGAACCTTGGTGACCAATATGATCTGGGATTTGATCCTGCTCAACACTACACAGAGCGGCACGGCTGGTTTCGCAACCTGTCCGCTCCACGCTTGATATACATGCTTGCCGGTGCGATTATCATTTCATTGTTTTTGGGAATAAGGACAATGGACAGGGTTCAGGTAGAGGATAACGTGTCGATCATCGCACATCGCGGTGCAGCCGGTAGAGCTCCTGAAAATACGATTGCGGCAGTGCGAGCAGCGGTTGAAGATGGAGCTGACTGGGTCGAGATTGATGTTCAGGAAAGTCTTGACGGTGAAATTGTCGTTGTTCATGACAGTGATTTGATGAAACTTGCCAGAGTGAACCGTAAAATATGGGATATGACGCTGGCGGAGTTGAAGCAGATAGATATCGGCAGTTGGTTTGGAGAAGAATTTTCTTCTGAGCGATTACCAACCCTCAGGGAGGTGCTCGAGGAAGTTCGTGGCAGGGCTCTGTTACTGATAGAACTGAAATACTACGGACATGACCAGCAACTTGAACAGCGGGTTGTGGATGTCGTTGAGCAGGCTGGGATGGTCGAGGAAGTTGCCTTTATGTCTCTGCAACGCAGCGGTATCGAAAAATTGCAGAAACTGCGGCCTGACTGGAAAGTTGGATTGCTGCTATCAAAGGCAATAGGCACGTTATCCAGCCTGGAGATGGATTTTCTGGCAGTAAATATGGGCACGACGAATCCCGCTTTAATTCGTCAGGCACATGCTGGTGGTAAAGATCTGTTTGTCTGGACGGTAAATGATCAGGTCTCAATGTCCCGCATGATGTCTCTTGGTGTGGATGGTGTCATAACCGACGAGCCGAAAATGGCAGGCGATGTCCTTGCCGATCGACAGGAACTGAATTCGATTGAACGACTGTTAGTGCATGCCGCCGTTTTGCTTGATCAGCCAATCCCCCAGAGAGAATATCGTGATCAGTCTCCATAATAGGGTAGAAATGTGAAACATGGATTGCTCTGTACTGCATTTATCATTGCAACTGCCGTCCTTGGGAGCCTGGCAATTGCTGAGTCAACAGGAGATAACCGTTCGAATCCGGACACCCTTGAATATAAGCTGGAGATTCGGGAACATGAGGCTCTCGGTGTCCTGAAAAGCAACCCGTTGATACAGTTAAATGATTTTACAACTGATGGCTGCAGCGGCGGTCTGTCTGTGGGGTGGCACTATCTTGCCGGGAAAATAGAGAAATTCAATAAATTACATGGGGTGCAGCCGCCCTGGGAATCATGCTGCATATCCCATGATAGAGCATATCACAGTGGAGGAGTGCGGGAAATTTCAGCAGAACAGAGTTTTGATCAGCGCAAGAGTGCAGATCAGATTCTAAGATCATGTGTGCAGAGAACCGGAACTGATAGATCGGAGGAATTGGGGAACGCCTATGGTATCTCAAGTGAAGAGGTCGAACGCCTTTATACGCTTATTTCGAGCCTGATGTATAGAGCGGTAAGAATAGGAGGTATACCATGTAGTGGTCTGCCGTGGCGATGGGGATACGGTTGGCCTGAATGTGAATGAATTTAACAGGAAATCCACGATTGGAGAGAGGAATCGCGGATTTCCTTCATATCGTGCTTACTCGTATTACCAGGAGTCACCGAGAACCTGACTCAGGTCCAGGCAGTTTTTCTTCTCTTCCTGGGTTATCTTGTTTCCATTACTCCTGTCGTTTTTAAGGTCACGTGCATAACATGCATATTCTTTGCCTGACTCATCGTGAACCCAAACCATTCTATTATACTCCTGAGAGATAATTTCGCCTCGCATACTCATGACATT
>NODE-183-length-22376-cov-6.39474_pt1 | contig 22376 bp, 23 predicted proteins | sample MGYA00139097_ERZ477577 | MGnify/ENA metagenome assembly ERZ477577
AAGGAAGAAGCATGAAAGTAGCTGAAAATGCAGTGGTAGTGATCGACTACACATTGACTGATAACGATGGTGAAGTAATTGATAGTTCTGAAGGTGCTGGTCCATTAGCATATTTACAAGGTATGGGTAACATCATTCCTGGTCTAGAAGAAGCTTTGCTAGGTAAAGAAGCTGGTGATGAAGTAAAAGCAAGCATTGAACCAGAAAAAGCATATGGCGAACGCCATGAAGATATGAAACAAGATGTGCCAAAAGAATTATTTGGTGGAATTGATAACATCGAAGTAGGTATGCAATTTCAATCTGAAACTGACGAAGGTCCTGTAATGGTCACTGTTGTTTCAATTGGTGAAGAAATGATCACTGTTGATGGTAATCATCCATTAGCGGGTGTTCACTTAAACTTTGATGTGAAAATTCGTGAAGTTCGTGAAGCAAGTGCTGAAGAACTTGAGCACGGTCACGTACATGGCGAAGGTGGTCATCACCACTAAGCTCCAAATTTAGAGTATAGTTATTAATAAATAATTATACTTTCAATGGCGAAAGGCGGGCTTTTTAGCTCGCCTTTCCTGTTTATAAACTTTGAACATGATATAAATGCAAGAAATAGAACAATTAAACTCAAAATTTGGAATTACAAATACTCTCAGCTTTGAGCAAGACGAGAGTGGCTTCATAATGGTGTTGATAGATAATGGTATCTCAACGGCTACCGTATCAACCTATGGTGGCCAAATATTATCATTTCAGCCTAAGAACGATGAACATGATCTTCTTTATTTAAGTGAACATGCTGTTTATGAAGATGGCCAAGCTATCCGTGGTGGCACACCTGTCTGCTGGCCATGGTTTGGTGATGATGTATCGGGCCTAGGTTTACCTTCACATGGCTTTGTTCGTAACCAACAATGGCAAGTTGTTCAATCTCAAGTATTAACAGATGGTAGTACATCTCTGACATTAATGCTGACAGATACAGATGAAAGTCGTGCCGTATGGCCTTATCAGTTTGAACTGTACATTGAAATTGTAATTGGAAAAAAACTGACATTAAGTTTAACCACTAAGAATACTGGTTCAAAAGCATTTACCTTCACTCAAGCGTTGCATACTTACTTTAATATCAGTGATATTGAACAGGTTATGGTATCTGGTCTTTCCAGCAAATATTACCTTGATAAACTAGATCGTTTTGATTTAAAAATGCAAGTAGGTGATATTGCGGTTAACCAAGAAGTAGATCGTATCTATCAAGCTGCACCTTATATGGTTCATTTGAAAGACTCAGGCTTTAAACGTACCGTTGCTATTTCATCTACGGGAGGACATACAACTGTTGTTTGGAACCCTTGGTCTGAAACGGTTTCTAGCATTAAAGACTTGGATGATGATAGCTACCGTCAATTTATTTGTATTGAAACAGTGAATGCTGCTGACGATAATGTTGTTCTAGCAGCCAATGAACAACATACTTTGAGTGCTGTATATAGTGTTGAAGCTGATTAAACAGTACTAAACTGAATAAAAAATACCCTTATTGCTGACCAGTAATAAGGGCATTTGTGTATGCAAATAGTTCGTGCTTATCGGTTACAAATGTACATTGTTACTTCAAAACCGAAACGCATGTCTGAATATTCTGGTTTAGTCCACATAATGATTTCCCCATTTAATTTTTAAAAGCATTATCAAAACTATTTCTGATAACGTATGAAAATGATACTGAAGGGTGAGTAAAATAAATATAAGTTAAATTCTTGATTCCTTTCAGGATTATCCTCATACTCGTAAAATAATTTACAAGGCAATCAATTAATATAAAAGTTTTTTTCTAAACCATCTATTAGGTAAGTGATATTGACTTTCTGTAGATAGATGCATTTATAAGTGGAATGAAAGTAGCTAGCTTCCTAAGAGACAATGCAACAACTTGCTACAGGAAAAAAGTGATATAGCCATTGCTGGGAAATAATAAGCAACATTGATATATAAGCCTACTGAGTGTTGGAGTTATATTTAATAGTCATGACAAAGAAACTAATCAGTCTCATGAAATGACAAATGATGAATCTTATAGCTACTTTATCATCGGATATAAGTAGCTGTGAACATTATAATTTTATTTGGAAAGTAATAACCATGAAGAGCCCTGCTACACATAAACCACGTCCGATGGTTGATCTTATCGTCAGTATCCTTATACCGTCTTTTATTCTAATGAAGTTAAGTGGCGAAAATGATTTAGGTGCAAGCGGTGGTTTGATCGCTGCTCTTTCTTTCCCTCTAGGTTGGGGACTTTTTGAACTAATAAAATATAGAAAGTTTAACTTTATCGCTTTACTAGGTTTAGTCAGTGTTTTACTTACAGGTGGTATTGGTTTATTTGAACTTGATACCAAGTGGTTAGCCATTAAAGAAGCAACTATTCCGGCGGTGATAGGTATTGCTGTTTTAGTTTCAACCTTTACACCTTATCCTCTAATAAGAGCACTGCTTTTTAACCCGGAAGTGATGGATGTTGAAAAAATCACTCAGAGGCTAGAAGAAAATAATAGTACTGATGCATTTGATAATGGGCTGATGAAGGCCACTTATTTTATTGCAGGCTCTTTTGCCTTTTCAGCAGTAATGAATTACATACTGGCAAAATGGTTGGTCACCAGCCCTGCAGGAACGCCGGAGTTTAACGAGCAACTTGGTCAACTGACTTTATATAGTTATCCGATGATTGCACTTCCATCTATGCTAATGATGGTCGGTACTTTTTATTATTTGTGGCGAACCATTCATGGCCTGACTGGACTTGAGTTGGATGAAGTAATAGCTATAAAAAAATAAAAACAAGGTGTTAGTGCTTATAGAGTTTTAGCTATATCAGCGTCTTTGGCTTGAGGTAAAAAACTTAGTTTTTAACTTTTCTAAGTTGCTCACGATTAATGTGTAGCCATTGAATCGCAATGATAGGAATAGCTGATAGGATTTTTCCATCCAGTAATAATTGATAAACATCAGCAAACTTCATGGTTGTCACGCAGATATCTTCATCTTCATGATCTAAGCCGTGTAAGCCACCAATATTAGTAGCATCTACTTTGCCATAAAACAGTGAGAGTAGTTCTGATGTGCCTCCAGGAGAGGTAAAAAAGTCATTGATCTTAACGAGTTCTTGGATTTCACAACCCGCTTCTTCAACAGATTCTCTATAAGCAACTTCTTCTGCTGTTTCACCTTCTTCAATTGCACCGGCAACGATCTCCAATAACCAGGCTTGTTCTGGCAGGGGAAGTTGCAATGCACCGACACGAAATTGTTCAATGATAACGACTTCATCTCGAACAGGATCATAAAGTAGTACTGCTACACAGTTACCTCGGTGGAAAATTTCTCGTGAGATGGGAGTGCTCCAGCCACCTTTGTATAAAGTATGCTTGAGTGTGATTTCTTTTACTTTAAAAAAACCATCGTGGCAGCTTTTTTCATTTATGATTTCAAATTGTTTGGCCATAGCTTTATTTAATACCGAGAGGGGAACGTTTGCTTTGTGAGCGTGGGGTGAATGCTGATTCAGTATCAATACCAGTTAGACGTTTAAGGACTGCTGTGAACCGAGCACCACCTTTTTCCGTATGTTCGAGTTTAACGGGTAGATAATTAAGATCAGGCGCACACCATAAAATAGTTTGTCGTCCATTATCTTTATTGCGTAGCCGAATAAGTTTTATTGCTTTTATTTTGCCAAGAGGAGTTGTTATAACCTCTGTATCAAGTGTATCTATCTTATAGGTTTTTATTTTCCCGCCATCAGCAATCTGATAATTAAATTCTGTACTTCCATTAGCAAGATCAGACATCAGTGCGAGTTGATAGACCAGCTTATCTAGAGTGTTTGTTTCAAGGTTTTTAAGCGTCCATGGGTGTTTTTTATCATCGATATGAACGTGTTGTTTATCCCAGTCAAAGCTGAGGCTGAGATATTTTTCTTTTCTACCACCTGTACGTTGGTAGAGGTACGACAGAGGTATGATTTTGTTGTCTTTTAATTGAAATCTACTATCTTCTTCAACTAAATCAGGTTTAAAGAATGCGAATATTCCTTTTGCCTGAGTTGATGAGGAAAAGTGGCGGCTACCATCTTTCTGGGTTAGAAGGCTACGTTCTAATTGGCCCGCCTGTAGGCCATTTAGCGTCACTGAGTAATGTGCAGAGAAATCAGGCAAAGCTTGAATGCCTTGAGCCATAAGCCATTGTGGCAAGAGGGCGATAAAGGCAAATAAGATAACTCTGCTCATAGACTGAGTGTTGTTACTTATTCTCAGTAATCAGTTGAGCAATAGCTCTAGGGTAGAGCGAATGTTCTTGCTCAAGTACTCTAGCAGCGAGCGTATCGGCAGTATCATCGTCGAGTACTGGAACTCGTGCTTGCAAGACAACTGGACCATCATCAAGCTCAGGAGTGACGATATGAACACTGGCGCCATGCTCTTTCTCACCTGCATCGATCGCTCGCTGGTGAGTATTGAGTCCTTTAAATTTTGGGAGTAGCGCAGGATGTATATTGATTAGTTTTCCAGCAAAGTGCTCTACAAATTCAGTAGTAAGAATTCTCATAAAGCCAGCTAGTACAACTAAGTTTGGTGTATAGCTATCAATTTCTTTAGCCATTGCTTGATCAAATAGTTCACGTGATGCGAATTGTTTGTGGTCAATCACCGCGGTAGGTATGTTTTCTTGTTTGGCATAGTCTAGGCCTGCGGCATCAGGACGATTACTAATCACCGCTGCAACATTTGTGTCAAGGCTACCAGTTTTGATAGCCTCAACGATTGACTTCATATTACTGCCACGACCAGAAATTAAAATTACAATCGAAGCTTTATTAGCACTAGTCATTATTAACGAATAACCACATCAGGTGTTGCTGTGTCAGATTTATCAATCTGACCAATAATCGAAGCAGATTCGCCTAGCTCAGAAAGAATCGATAATGCTTGTTCTGCATCTTGTTCTGCCACACAAACAACCATGCCGATACCGTTGTTAAAGGTACGGTACATTTCTTCATCAATTACATTACCTTCTTGCTGCAACCAATCGAAGATTGCAGGGCGTTTCCAACTATCAGCGTTAATGACAGCAGTTACATTTTCAGGAAGCACGCGAGGAATGTTTTCTAATAAACCACCACCCGTGATGTGCGAAAGGGCATGGATATTAATTTTTTCATGCAGTTGTAATAATGATTTCACGTAAATACGTGTAGGTGCGAGGAGGTGTTCACCCAGTGTACTGTTACCAAATGGTGTTGATAGCTCATCGTTGCTACGCTCAAGAATTTTACGGATCAATGAATAACCATTCGAATGTGGGCCAGAAGAAGCCAAGCCGATTAATACGTCACCCGCCTGAACTTGGCTGCCATCGATAGCATTTTCTTTTTCAACAACACCAACACAGAAACCTGCTAAATCATAATCGCCATCTTCATACATGCTTGGCATTTCAGCTGTTTCACCACCGACTAGGGCCGCTCCAGCAAGACTACAACCGTCAGCAATACCCGATACAACAGAGGTAGCAACATCAATATCTAGTTTGCTAGTTGCATAATAATCTAGGAAAAATAGAGGTTCTGCACCCAATACGATGATATCGTTGACGCACATTGCGACAAGATCGATACCAATCGTATTGTGGATGCCTGTTTCAATAGCGAGACGAAGTTTTGTGCCTACGCCATCAGTACCTGAAACTAATACGGGTTGTTTATAACGATCAACGGGCAGTTCAAACATACTGCCAAAACCACCTAAACCAGCCATGACGCCAGGGCGGCGGGTTTTAGCTGCGAGTGGTTTGATGCGGTCTACGAGTTGATTACCCGCTTCAATATCTACACCAGCATCACGGTAACTAAGAGAAGAGGCGTTGGTATCGTTGGTGTCGGTCATGTGTTAAATCCTGAAGTCGAAAAATGGCATACACGCCACTAAAAACAGCGTGATAGAATACCACAATGCATAGATTATTTTTTGTTCTAATTTTACTGATAGCGACTAACGGCTTCGCCGCTGACGTTACTCATTTGTATCAATCTGAAAAAGCTGTTTTATCGCAGAGTGAAGCGGAGCGGCAGAGTGTATCAGCTGATGTACTTCGGCAAGTTCTGCTTAAAGTTATTGGCGATGCACCACTACTCGAAAAAACCGATATTTCTGCTATTTTAGCGCAGTCTAATCAGTTGGTGCAGCGATATGAATATCAGCGTACTAATGCGATCGCGGATGACTTGACTGAGCCGGATAGGCTTGAAGTTGTATTAACCTTTAATCAATTAGGCGTAAATGAAGCTTTACAAGCTGCGGGTTTGCCCATTTGGGGAGCTTCTCGTCCTGAAACACTCGTCTGGTTCGCGATTGAAAAGGGAGATAAGCGAACGGTAATGGGTGCTGATACTCAAGGCGAGCTACTGCAAACACTGACTGAAGCAGCTTATGATCGTGGCTTACCACTATTGTTACCCGTGATGGATTTACAAGATCAATCTCAAGTGACTTTTGCTGATATATCAGCTGATTTTTCACAAACGATTGAATCTGCATCGCAGCGATATGGTTCTCAAGTTGTCTTAATGGCCTTAGCTAAATATTACCCTGATGGAAATGTCAGTGTTCGCTGGCATGCACTTATTAGTGGTGAATCTGAACACTGGCAGTCTCGTGGCGGCGAGGAGGATGCGATTCTGGCAGGTGTTGATGAGTTGAGTAACCGACTATCACGCCGATTTGCACAGAGAGAAAGGCTAGTCGATACTGATCAAAAATTATCTTTGTTGATTACAGAAGTCACTGATTATCAGGACTATTCTCGCATCGTTAATTATCTGAACAAGCTTCAGTATGCTTCTGAAGTGCAAGTTACTAATCTAGCAGGTAATACACTGGAATTGACGATGAAATTTTCTGGTGACATTGATGTGTTTAGTCGCACAGTTGCGATTGATAGAGTGTTAATAAAAGAGCCGTACTCACCCACAGAAACGATGAACTTTCGTTTATTGCCTTAATGATTTACGGGTAAAATTAGTATAAGGAATACTTATGTCAGACAGCAATAAACTATTTTCATTGCTTGCCTTTGTGCTCTTTGGTTGGTTTTTTTACCAATTACTGCCTGTTTTAACGCCTTTCTTTATCGCGGCACTCCTAGCATACCTTGGCGATCCGATCGTTGATAAATTAGAAGAAAAGAATCTCTCACGTACAGTAGCTGTTTCTATCGTTTTCACAGTCTTATCGGTAGTCAGCTTACTGTTGTTATTAGTACTATTACCATTGTTAACAACTCAAGTCGGCGCATTATTTATACGTTTACCAGACTATTTAGCCTTTATACAATCTAATGTTACGCCTTGGTTATCTAATCTTGGTCTACCCATAGAAATGATTGATATAGAGATGGTTAAGCGTGCTCTAGCTGAATATTGGGCTGAAGTAGGTCAGGTCGCTGGTGGTATTTTTAGTTATATGACACATTCAGGTTTGGTGCTATTACAATGGTTGGCAAACCTTGTTTTGATTCCTGTTGTGACATTCTACTTACTACGAGATTGGGATATTTTAGTGGCTAGATTCCGGGAGTTATTACCACGTAGCCATGCTGATACTATCGTTAAACTGTCACTTGAATGCGATGATATGTTAGCAGCATTTATTCGTGGTCAAGTGATGGTAATGGTGGCACTTGCAAGTATTTATACCATTGGTTTAAGCCTGATTGGTTTAGAGCTCGCGCTATTACTAGGTGTGATAGCTGGTATTGTAAGTTTTGTACCTTATTTAGGTTTGATTGTGGGGATTGGCTTGGCAGGTTTAGCTGCAGTGTTTCAATTCCAGGAATGGTTACCAGTGCTGATGGTGATATTGGTATTTGGTGTGGCTCAAGCGATTGAAGGTATGATGTTAACCCCTCGCTTTGTTGGAGAGCGGATAGGCTTACACCCTGTTGCCGTTATTTTTTCAGTTCTAGCTGGAGGTCAGCTATTTGGATTTACAGGAGTGTTATTAGCACTACCTGCAGCAGCCGTTGTGATGGTCCTATTACGTCATGCTCATAAACACTATTTAGATAGTACCTTCTATACCTAAACCATGACATTATCTACAACCCAACTGCCACTGAGATTGAACCCTCAGCAAGTATTTAGTTTCGACAATTTTTATTTTCCACACAAGGAATTAGAGCTCGCACTCACCGACCTATGTAATTCAGATAGGTTAGATTTCCTTTATTTATGGGGTGAAAAGTCTGTAGGGAAAACACACTTACTACTTGCTGCAGCTGAATATAAGGAACTGCGTGCGTTTTATCTGCCTTTGTCAGAATTAGTCTTATCAGCATCACCAAAAATTTTAGAGTCGTTAGAATTTTTGGATTTATTATGCATTGATGGCTTGGATGCGATTGCTGGTTTAGCTGATTGGCAGGAAGCTGTGTTTCATTGCTTTAATCGCTTGCAATTATCAGGGTGTAAGCTGTTAATTTCAGCGCAGGCAAACCCTGCCAATATAAAGTTGACCTTACCCGATCTTCGCTCTCGAATGGGTACTGCATTAGTGTATCAACTTGAAAGTCTAGATGATGCTGGCAAACGAGAAGCATTGATCTTACAAGCACAATCTCGAGGTTTAGAGTTATCCGAAGAGGTGGCTAATTATTTAATGCGACATTACAGCCGTGATATGAGCTTATTGATGGCATTGTTATTGGAATTAGACAAAGCATCTATGGCTGCACAACGTAGACTAACCATTCCTTTCATACGTCCATTTTTGAATGTCTAAAGCAGCTGTTACTCTTATTTGGCCGGGTATTGCGCCGATTTTAAAGCAGGAAATTAATAAGAGTATTTTGCCCCCAAATTTAAAACGTCTTCTGAAAACAGCTCGTTTTACTGCTGATGAAACTCGATTTCAGCGTTTATTAGTTAATCAGTTTAGCGATGAGGATATTACTGCTTTAGATCTCCCTCTAGCGAGTTTATTCGGTGAAAACCTTCTGTTTGCCGATCCCTGTCATTTATTAGCTGATAGAGATCGTCTTATACTTTTTTCTGAAGATTTAGATATAAGTAAAGATGAAAAATTGGCTCTGATGGCTGAAATTCAACCATTATTGACTGAGTTTAAGGCCAATTTCATAGAAAACGATAACTCTGAACATTGGCTATTACAGCTAGAAGAAAAGCCAAATTTAACACTAACCGCATTAGAAGATGTTAGTACTATGGGACTTGAGGAAGCTTTACCATATGGTGCTGACCGACACGATTGGCTAAGATTATGGAATGAGATTCAGATGCAGTTATTTAATGCCGACGTGAATCAACAACGAATTGCACAAGGGAAACTGGCAATCAATAGTGTATGGTTTTGGGGGATGGGGCAGTTGTCACTAGACCATGATAGATGGTCAGAAGTCGTTGGAACCAATCCATTACTTAGTTTATTAGCACAAAGTTCAAATGCTGACCTTAAGGCTGAGATTGATTATTCAAACTTACTAGAAAATCGACATTACCTATGTTTACTTGATGAAGTTGATTTGGAATCAGACTGGCTTGCACAACTTAATATACAAGATGAAACCATAGTAAAACCATTATTGAAACAGTGTAAACAAGCTAAAATTAGTCAGCTAACATTACATATTCCTGATTATGGTTATTTTGAGCTTAAGACACTTGATTGTTGGAGGTTTTGGCGCTACTAGTCTTTAGTTTTGTTTAGAGCTGTACCTCTGGGTCTACACTCATCAGAGTCATATAGTTTACGACTCTATTTCGACCTTGATTTTTTGCTTGATATAGCGCTTGATCGGCTTGATTAAGCAATGAGTCAAGACTGATATCTTCGTTACTGTTATAACTTGTAACGCCTAATGAAGCGGTGAAGTGAAGTGATGAATTAGTCGTAAGTTCTACCTGAGTTTGAGCCAGTCTAGTTCGAAGACGTTCTGCCACCTCTTCAGCCTGATATAAATCGGTATTAGGTAATATAATTGCAAATTCTTCACCACCGATACGACCGATAATATCTATGCTACGCAGGGTTTCTAAACTGATTCTAGCTAATACTTCTAGTACTTTATCGCCTGCTTTATGGCCATGCGTATCATTCACTTTTTTGAAGTGATCGATATCCATCATAATTATTGATAATGCTTCTTGATATCTACTTGAGCGACTTAGTTCACTTTGGGCTTGCTCCATAAAATAGCGTCGATTAGCAAGTCCAGTTAGATAATCATAATAAGCCTGCCTTTTTAACTCATCGTGAGTGTATTGATTTTCGATGGCAATACTAGCGAGGTTTGCAGCAAATGTGATAATTTCGATATCACTCTCAGAGGGAGTTCGGGGCTCTGAGTGATAAATAGCAAAGGAGCCTAAGACTTTACCTTGACTGGAAATGATAGGTTCTGACCAACATGCTTGAACGCCAGCTTGTTCTGCTAGAGGTAAATAGTTTTGCCAATATTCATGGGTGAGAATATTTTCAACGATAACTCGCTCGCCACGATAAGCCGCTGTGCCGCAGCTGCCTATACCTTCACCTATCTCTAAACCATCAACAGCCTGATTGTAAAAGTCAGGTAAGTTAGGTGCAATAGGCTGTGTCAAATGTTTGCCTTCCTTATCGAGGAGGAGAATACTACAAATTGATGAGTAAGATTCCGATTCAATTTGCTGTACTAGAGCGGTTAATATTTCAGTTAATGGTGAAGCCTTTGCGATTAGTTCTAATAATTTATTCCGAGCCGTATTGCGTTGTTCGGCATGCCAGTGTTCGGAGATATCGGTGAAGTTTGTTAATATATGCTCGCCTGCCCATGAGGCATGCATTAAAATTCGACGTGTTAAACCATCTTTGCAGCGTATATTAACTTCTATATTTTCTGCTTCATTTGAGCTGTTTCTACTTGATTTTACGCTCTCTTGCCATGGGTAAATTACGCTTTGACGGAAGTCCTCATCTGGATAAGCAAGTAAATTCCAGTCATTCGTGTTAGTGATTTCATTAAGTGTATACCCAAACAGCAGGGTAAATTGGCGATTCACGTATTCAATCTTCCCTGTTGAGTCAGTTAATCCAATAGCCACAGGAGAAGAATCTAGAATATCTTCTAGCTGGATTTGTCTTTTTTTAGTTGAATCTAAACTATTTTGAATCTTTTCATTCTGGTGTGATAACACCATTTTTTGGTAGTTTGATAGACCGTTTTCCGCAAGCACTTTTGCTATATCAACGAGGCAGTCCATTAATGGCTTAATTGTGCTTTCATCAACGACAGGGATTTTTAGAATCGATGCTATATAGGCTTCTTCATCGTAGTTAAACTGCTTGGCTTGAGCACGAAAAAATTCTAAATTTGGCTCTGTGTGTAGTATTTGCCCTAAAAATAGAGTTGCAAGTTGTTGGCCTTCAATCACTATGGGAGTAGCATAATCTACCAAACCATTTTTACAACAGTTACCGCATACACTGCCTTGGTTTAATTCTGACATCAAGCTGATGTTACTTTCTTGGCAATACTGATTACTGACAGCGTTTTTACGGTGAAATTTTTCGCAAGGCTCCATCCAGCCTGCTTGAGAGAGAAGTTCACCATTAGGGTCAACTAAGCCGTTGGGAATACCTGTGGCTTGAAAGAAACCGTCTAAAATTGTAGAAAATGTGTGTACATCAACCAGATCTTTAAACTGGAATTGAGATATATCACCATGTTCGCTCGACATGTTCTACAATACAACCGAAGAGTTTAGACTGTTAATATAAGTAAACATAGTTTGATTTTAACTAAATTATATTGATTAAGCCAGACTAATTTTTATATATAAATCATGCTTTTTGGGCATGATTTAAGTGACTTATCCGCTCATAGGTATTACCCATTTGGACAAACTAATACAACGAAAGAACGATGGTTGGGAGCAATTACCTAAAACTTGGCCTGATTGCTTACGACGAGTATTAGCTGCACGTGGTATTGGGTCTGAAGCTGATTTAACGTATGACTTAGCTGAATTGCCTAAGCCTGACGAGATGTTAGGAATGAGTGAGGCAAGCAAGCTGATGGCTCAGGCTGTGATGGAACAGTGGCGAATTATGATTGTCGCTGATTTTGATACTGATGGTGCAACAAGTTGTGCCGTAGCGATACGTGGCTTACGGGCTATGGGGGCTTTGTATGTTGATTATATTGTACCCAATCGTTTTATTCATGGTTATGGCTTAACGCCTGAGTTGTTAGCAGATGTACCTACCGATAATCAGCCTGACTTATTAATGACCGTTGATAACGGTATTGCAAGTCTAGCAGGTGTTCGGGTAGCTCATGACAGAGGTATTAAGGTGGTTGTGACAGACCATCACTTACAGGGTGATGTATTGCCTGATGCTGATGCGATTATTAACCCTAATCAGCGTGGTGATACTTTCCCTAGTAAAAACATTGCCGGTGTAGGTGTCTGCTTTTATTTGTTACTAGGTTTACGTCAGCAGTTACGTGCTCAAGGCTGGTTTGAACAACAGCAACGACAAGCACCACCATTACAGGCTTTATTAGATTTAGTTGCCCTAGGTACTGTAGCTGATGTTGTGCCGTTGGATAAATTAAACAGAACCTTTGTTCATCTCGGATTAGCTAGAATTAGGGCGGGGCGTGCTTGTGCAGGTATTAAGGCATTAATTCAAGTTTCTGGTCGTGATGTGAGCAAGTTAGCTTCCCAAGATATGGGCTTTTCAATTGCTCCTAGGTTAAATGCAGCTGGTCGTTTAGAAGATATGAGTCTAGGCATTGAAGCTTTATTAATGGATGATGATAGTCAAGCTTTAACTGCTGCCCAAACTTTAGATGACATCAATAAACAGCGCAGGGAAGTTGAGCAAGATATGCAAACACAGGCACTGTCCATGTTGCCAGAGATTGCTGTTAGTAGCGAACAAGAGACCTTGGGTTATTGTTTATTTGATCCTTCATGGCATCAGGGGGTTATTGGCTTATTAGCTTCACGTATCAAAGAACGCCAACACCGGCCTGTCATCGCATTTGCACCAGGCAATGAAGGAGAGGTAAAAGGTTCTGCACGCTCCATTCCTGGCGTACATATTCGAGATGTATTGGCATTAGTTGCCAGCCAAGCACCTGTTGGTATGTTAACTCGATTTGGTGGTCATGCTATGGCGGCAGGTTTAACACTAGATACCGAGGATTTACCACTATTTGAACGTTTATTTCTTAAAGTTTTAAAAGATACTATTGAGCCTAGTGTGTTGCGGCAAGATATTGTTACTGATGGTGAGTTGAGTGCAGAAGAAATTACATTGCCGTTGGCAGAGTTCTTACCCACTGCCGCACCATGGGGACAAGGTTTTAGTGAGCCAACTTTTCACGGTACATTTATAGTTGATAACTGTCGTGCCGTGGGGCAGCAGCAAGATCATTTACGTCTAAGTTTACAGTTAAATAATAAACAGGTTATTACTGCCATGGCATTCAGACAAACACAAGCTGAGTGGCTTCAACAAGGTAGAAAAGTAACGGTGTGTTATCGCTTAGCGGTCAATGAGTTTAGGCAACAACGTTCAGTGCAAATGATTGTTGATACTTTATTACCAGTTTAAATATCTAAGGTTTCAATTACGACTTGTTGTCTAAAACTAGCTAACTCATCATTGGAAAACAATTCTGTGCCAGCATGCATAACTGTTCCTGCTCCACAGGCAATGCCATAACGAAGTGAGTCTTCAGCTGATAAGCTAAGGTTGAAGCCCCCGACAAGGCCTGCAACCATTGAATCGCCAGCACCGACGGTTGTATTTACCGGGACATCAAGTGCTTGAGCGTAATAACTATTGTCAGGGCTGACTAGAACTGCACCATGCTCGCCAAGAGATACACAAATATGTGTAACACCTTGCAGCTGTATTTGTCTTGCATATTTAGCTACATCTGAAACAGTTGCTAATGAGCGTTCAAGAATAGTTTCTAATTCATAACGATTAGGTTTTATTAGGAAGGGCTTAGCTTGAATGGCTTGTTTTAGTATTTCTCCATGACTATCAATAACAGCTTTGCCGCCAGCTTGATTAATTTTAGTTACTAATTCGGCATATAAGCTGATCGGTATATTAGGTTGGCAAGAGCCAGTGATAATACCGAACCCTTGGCCCGTTTGCTGTACAAAATCAGCAACCACGTTTTGAAGTTGCCGCGTGGGTATCTTAGTCCCAGCATCAGTGATTTGATATTGCCGATGGCTGTCTAATTCAATAATGGTGCTATTAATTCGAGTTTCACCCGATACACTTTCATAGAAAATATTGCCGAGCTGAGATTTTAATAGTTGTTGGAGTAATTTGCCCGTATCACCAGCAATTACACAAAAGGTAGTAGAGTTTATATTCATGCGGTGCAGTGAACGACCAATATTAATGCCATTACCACCAGGATCTCTACGCGTTAAATCTGAGCGAGACTTTTGATCGATTATCATTTTATCGACATGGTAAGTCACATCGATCGCAGGGTTGAGACACAGTGTTGTTATCGTATTTGAACTAGTTTGTTTCATCGCCATACTCCTCCTCTAAATATACCGTAAAATAGCGTGATGTAGATAGCTGTTTACAAGAGTCGATGGCTTCAATTAATTTAAGTGAAAATTTTATGTCTCAAATCAGTGTAACGATATTTAGTGCCAAGCCTTACGATAAGACCTTTTTAGAACAAGCGGCCACTGCTGAACTATGCTTTACTTGTTATGACTTGCCGCTTAATCCTATAAGTGCATCAATGGCACAAGGTGCTTTAATCGTCAGTGCTTTTGTTAATGATGATTTAAGTCGAGAAACATTAGAAGTATTGCATCAAGGCGGCACCCGTCTAATTGCTTTACGTTGTGCAGGTTACAACCAAGTTGATTTACTTGCTGCTAAGCAGTTGGGCGTTACAATCGTTAATGTACCTGCTTATTCACCGTATGCCGTAGCCGAATATACTATTTCATTAATGCTTGCATTAAGTCGAAAATTACCTCGTGCTTATAACAGAGTTAGAGATGCTAATTTTTCATTAGATGGTTTATTGGGGTTTGATTTTTATGGTAAAACAGTCGGTATTATTGGTGGTGGAAAAATAGGGTGTTTGGTTGCCGAACGTTTAAAAGCCTTTGGTTGTTCTATTTTAATCTACGAACCATACAATCAAGCGGCTTGTCAGGGTAAAGGCTTTGAGTTAGTAGACATAGATAACTTATTGGCTCGAAGTGACATTATTAGTATGCACTGCCCTTTGACCGAAGATACGCAATATTTGATTGATGAGAATGCCATTCAGAAGATGAAACAGGGCGTAATGCTCATCAATACTAGTCGTGGCGGGTTAATGGATACGAGGGCAGTATTAGGGGCATTGAAATTACATAAAATCGCTTATTTAGGTCTCGATGTGTATGAGCAAGAGGGGAGTCTATTTTTTGAAGATCATTCTTCCGAGATTATTCAAGACGATGTAATTCAACGTTTGATTACCTTACCCAATGTTATTGTTACTGGACACCAAGCCTATTTCACAAAAGAAGCACTGATTCATATTTCAGAAACGACTGTGTCAAATATCTTAGATTTTGTTGCAGGCTCAAAATTAATTAATAAAGTAGATCTTAGCTAGGATGGTCACTGCGCTTTTCACTGGCATTGAAGAGTCAATGCCTGACTTTAAATCTAGACCACAACAGATTGAGATGAGTCAATTTATTGCTAAGCAGCTCCATAAAGTTGAGCATCAACGTGTTGCAGTGGTCGAAGCGCCTACTGGTGTGGGTAAAACACTCGCCTACCTAGCGGGAGCGATTGATGTCGCGCTTGATAATAAAAAAACGTTAGTGATCAGCACGGCAACGGTTAACCTTCAACAACAGTTATTACAAAAAGATTTACCTCAATTTGCCAAAGCGACGGGCAAAGAAATTAAGTTTATTCAAGCGAAAGGCCGTCGTCGTTATATGTGTCCTAGCAAATTGACCAATTTGGTTAATGGTGGTGTGCAGCAAGATCTGAGTTTTGATGTCGAGGCCAAATATGAACAGGCTAAGAAAGTGACGCAGGCCAAGCTTGTATTCGAACAATGGGATAAAGGTGAGTGGGATGGTGATCGCGATAGTCGCAGTGATGCGATAGTGCCGGCACTTTGGCATGATATTTCAACAGATTCAGAAGGTTGTGCTGGCAAGAGTTGCTCTAAATATTTCCGTTGTCCTTATTATATTGTGCGTAAAGAAATGCAGAATGCACATGTCATTATTGCCAACCATGACTTGGTGTTGAGTGATGCTGATCTGGGTGGAGGTTTAGTTTTACCCAACCCAGAAGAAATCGTATTTGTCTTTGATGAAGCACATAACTTACCTCAAAAAGCACTAGACCATGCTGCCAAAGCATTAAACTTTGCTCAGTTGTACCAAACCACTGAAACAGCCGATAGTGTTCTTAAAAAGCTGGTTAAAGCGCTGGTCTATCGTCAACATGACTTTGGTTTTATGTTGATGGAATTAAGACGTGATTTACCAGGTGTTATTGTGTTACTACAGCAGATGGAAACACTATTGCAAAGCGATAACTTAGTTAAAGATGTTATTGCAGGTAAAGTCAGTGAACCACGTATTTATTGGCAAAGTCCATTAGTAAAAGCATTGATTACACCTTGCCAAGGCTTGTTACAACGCGCCAATATTATTTATAAGCATTACAAAGTGTTTGCTAAGTGGCTTAAAGATGGTATCGAAACTCAAGAAGTGCCCAATAAAGTAGCAGAACAGTTATTACCGCAGGTGGGTACTGTACAAAATATATTCGGTTATTTAATCGATTTTATGGGATTGTTTCTTGATGAAGATAAGCCTAATTTTCCCCCTAATGTACGTTGGTTATCGTATGAGAAGTTTGCTAAATCAACAACCTTGGTAATCAATTCTGGACCAATGACAGCAGCGTACTTCCTGGAAAAAACATTGTGGAATCGTTCTTATGGTGCAGTGCTAACCTCGGCAACCCTAAGAGGTTTAGGGCTTTTTCAGCGTTTTCGTACTGATTGTGGCTTGAAACGCTTCAATGAAAGCCACTTTTTAGCGGTCAAATCTCCATTTGATTATCAACGTGCCACCTTATCTTTGCCTGCTATGGAAGCATTACCGAATGAAAATATGCTGAACTGGCAGCAAGAGGTCGTTACAAACTTAACGTCGACGATTGATGTAAAAGAAGCGACATTAGTGCTGTTTACCTCGAAAACTGTGATGGATTCAGTTTATCAGCAACTACCAAATAAATTATCAGAACTCGTATTATTACAAGGTAATACACTTTCACCTAAAAATATGATCGCAGAACATACTAGGCGAATTAAAGAAGGGCGGGGAAGTATTATTTTTGGCATGGATCGTTTTGCTGAAGGCGTCGATTTACCTGGTGAATTATGCAGTCATGTTGTGATTACTAAGTTGCCTTTTCCAGTATTCACTAGACCTATTGAACAGGCAAAACAAGAGTGGATATTACGATCGGGAGGTCAACCTTTTGTCTCATTATCATTGCCAGCTGTCAGTGTGAGACTGATTCAGGCATGTGGACGTTTATTACGCAAAGAAACGGATTCAGGACGAATCACTATTCTTGATCGTCGCCTATTAACTAAAGCCTATGGCAAGCAATTATTGAAACATCTGCCCGAATACAAAGTGATTTAAATAAAAAAGCCTTATCGTAATGGATAAGGCTTTTTTTAAGACTTTTAATCTAACTCTTACTCTGAGCGGCTAGTAACTTCTAATAAGTGATAACCAAACTGTGTTTGTACTGGACCTTGAACGGTATTAACAGGTGCAGAGAAAACAACTTTATCGAATTCAGGTACCATCATCCCTGGACCAAATTCACCTAAGTCGCCACCTTGAGCACTAGATGGGCATGAAGAGTTTTCTTTTGCGACAGCAGCAAAGTCTGCGCCTTCTTGGATTTCTTTTTTAAGCTCAAGACAGATTTCTTCGCTGTCTACTAAAATATGTCGTGCTGTTGCTAGTGCTGCCATGGTTATTTCCTAAATTGGAGAATATAAAGTCGGCTATTATATCAATGCTTGCGGCCTTAGTGAACCGTGCAACTTTATTCTGTAATGCTGATAGTTGTACCGTTAAAAATAATCGTATCACCACCGACAATTTTCTTACGTTTTCTAGTTTCTACTTCACCATTAACGGTTACTAATCCATCATCAATGACTTGCTTTGCTTCGCCACCACTGGAAGCCAATCCTTCAAACTTAAGAATTTTGTGTAGTTCGGTTGGGCTGCTATTGAGTTTTACGGTAATGTTCTCTGACATGAGAATGATCCTGTTGATTTTAGTTATGATAGTTTACAGTAAACAATATTAATTGGTTACGTTAACCTAGAACAAATAGAGAAGAGAGATAAAGTTAGATGTGTTCAGATAAAAATAAACGACTCGATGACATCGTTGCACAGGCAAAAAAATATCAAAATGAACGTGAGCAAACCTATCGTGAACGTTCATTAAAAATGTACCCATGGGTTTGTGGGCGTTGTTCGCGAGAGTTTACTAATACTAACTTGCAAGAATTGACGGTTCATCACCGTGATCACAATCATGATAATAACCCTTCTGATGGAAGCAACTGGGAGCTGTTATGTATTTATTGTCATGATAATGAACATTCTCGCTATATTGAGCAGGTACGTTATGGAAGTAATGCTGGAGAAAAAGCCGTTGAGAAGGCCAGCCACAATCCTTTTGCTGGACTAGGTGACTTATTGAAAAAGAAAGATTAGTTCACGTTATTATAAAAATAGTCCTTTTTCTCAATAACTTAGTATGACTTGTGTGAGCACTTTCTCATTAAGCTTGGAAAGATCACTATAAAATTCACACAAAATTTAGTTTATGGAGATGCACAAATAATGAAACTGCTCGTGAATGTGATCCAAGTATTGATCATTGTAGCCATAATATATCCATTCTTTTTATTGTGGGATAAAAATAACGTTGAACATTTTTGTGAACAAGTCGAACAAGGTAGTACTAAGAAAGCATTAATCTATAAGTCAGAGCATGCACCAGTTAAATTTATCAAACCAACTGATGACAATAAAAATGGCTACTGGACAGCTTATGTGGTGACTTATTCACCATTTTCAGATTATAGCTGTGTGATTAAAGGTATGGGGAGTTCGGTGGGAAGTGTGTGGATTGAAGAGTAATCCCCTGAATGCGGGTTGCATCCAGAGGATATTTTTTAATTAGCCTGCAACGTAGTTAATCATGATACCTGCCGCAACGGCAGAACCAATAACACCCGCTACATTCGGACCCATAGCATGCATCAATAAGAAGTTATGAGGATCAGACTCTAAACCTAATTTATTTGAAACACGTGCCGCCATTGGTACAGCTGATACACCGGCTGAACCAATTAGTGGGTTAAGAGGGCTTTTGCTGCTGATTTTATTCATCACTTTGGCCATGATAACACCAGAAGCTGTACCGATTGAAAATGCAGCCATACCTAAAACTAAGATACCTAAAGTAGTAAGATCTAGGAATTTATCAGCGCTTAATTTCGAGCCTACAGCTAGACCAAGAAAGATGGTGACTGTATTAATCAATGAATTCTGAGTCGTATTACTTAATCGATCAACTACCGCGCATTCTTTCATTAAGTTACCAAAACAAAACATACCTAATAACGGTGCTGCATCAGGTAGTAAGAAGGCAACTAATAGTAATAACACAAGTGGAAAGATAATCTTTTCTCGGTGTGATACATGACGTTGTTGAACCATCTTTATTTGACGTTCTTTTTCTGTTGTTAGAGCCCGCATGATTGGTGGCTGAATTAATGGTACTAATGCCATATAAGAATATGAGGCAACAGCAATGGCACCTAATAGATCTGGCGCTAATTTACTGGCAACATAAATAGAGGTCGGCCCATCAGCACCACCGATAATTCCAATAGCAGCTGCATCAGCCAAACTGAAGTCAAAGATACCAAAAGTTGATAATGCTACCGCACCCATTAAAGTGGCAAAGATACCAAATTGTGCCGCGGCACCTAAGAACAAGGTTCTGGGGTTCGCTAGTAGTGGACCGAAGTCAGTCAGTGCTCCGACACCCATAAAGATGATTAATGGGAAAGCACCACTTTCAATACCAACGGCATAAAAGATATGCAAAATACCATCGCCTTCTGCTAAGCCTGCACCAGGAATGTTGGCAAGTACACCACCAAAACCAATGGGTACTAATAGTAAAGGTTCAAAGTTTTTATTGATTGCAAGATATAGCAATAACATACCAATCATTATCATGAAGCCTTGACCCGGCGTCATTTGATTAAGGCCTGTGTTCTGCCATAGATGAAGTAATTGATCCATGTATATAAGCCCTTATGCGATTGTTACAAGTGTGTCGTCAACTTGGACGCCATCACCTTCTTTAACTGAGACAGAGGTAATAACACCTGCTTTTTCAGCAACGATTTGAGTTTCCATTTTCATGGCTTCAAGAATGACTAACACATCACCTTCTTGAACAGTTTGACCTGCACTCACTTCTACTTTCCAAATATTACCTGCCAACGGAGCCACAACGGCTTCACCGCTCGATGCAGGCGCAGTAGCACTAGGTTGAGATGTAGCAATTGGTGTGACATTGCTTATGTCTCCACCCTCAGCAACTTGAACAACATAGTTTTGACCGTTTACGGCGATGGTATAAACCTCATCATTACCAGCAACACGTTTAGCGGCTTCTGCTGCTTCAAGTGTTGGTACTGGCTCAAATGCATCAGGGTTGTTACGGTTCGCTAAAAATTTCAAACCAACTTGAGTGAATAATGCATAGGTTAATACATCATCAACTTCACGTTCGCCTGTTTCTAATTCAATGCCATCTGCTTCTGCTTGTTGTTGCAATTCTGCAGTGAGTTTATCCATCTCATCTTCAAGCAAGTCAGCAGGACGACAAGTAATTGCTTCAGCACCTTCAAGTACTGATTGTTGGAGTTCTTCATTGTATGGTGCAGGTGCTGCACCATATTCGCCTTTCAATACACCAGCAGTTTCTTTCGTTACGCTTTTATAACGCTCACCGGTCAAAACGTTTAATACTGACTGTGTACCAACGATTTGTGAGGTAGGAGTAACGAGCGGGATGAAGCCAAGATCTTCACGTACACGTGGAATTTCAGCTAATACTTCGTCAAAACGATCGCTTGCACCTTGCTCACGTAATTGGCTTTCCATATTAGTTAACATGCCACCAGGTACTTGAGCGGTAAGAATACGTGAATCGATACCTTTCAGAGAACCTTCCCAAGGCGCGTATTTCTTACGCACATCACGGAAATAAGCTGCAACTTCTTCTAATAATTCAATATTTAGACCCGTGTCACGATCTGTACCTTCAAAAATAGATACAACAGACTCTGTTGGTGAATGACCGTATGTCATAGACATTGAGGAAATGGCAGTATCTACAGTATCAATGCCAGCTTCAACACATTTCATAATGGTTGCTGTAGATAAACCTGTTGTGGCATGAGAATGCATTTGTATAGGGATATCGATGGCTTGCTTAAGACTTGTTACCAGCTCATACGCTGCATAAGGCTTAAGTAAACCAGCCATATCTTTAATACATAAAGAATGAGCACCCATATCTTCGATACGTTTGGCTAAATCAACCCAAGTATTTAAATCATGTACAGGGCTTAATGTGTACGAAATTGTACCTTGTGCATGACGATCGTTTTCTTGTACGGCTTTAAGCGCTGTTTCAAGGTTACGAGGATCATTCATAGCATCAAATACGCGGAATACATCAACGCCATTGATTGCCGCACGTTCGATAAACTTTTTGACTACATCATCAGCGTAGTGACGGTAACCCAATAAGTTTTGGCCGCGTAATAACATTTGTTGTTTCGTATTCGGCATTGCTTCTTTCAGTGTACGAATACGGTGCCATGGATCTTCACCTAAATAACGGATGCATGAGTCGAAAGTAGCACCGCCCCATGTTTCAACTGACCAATAACCCACTTGATCAAGTTTAGATGCGATAGGAAGCATATCTTCAAGGCGTAAACGAGTAGCAAACAATGACTGATGCGCATCACGTAGCACGACATCAGTGATGCCTAATGGTTGTTTTGAATCGGACATAAATGACCTTAATAAGTGTTAATAAAAATAGATTGAAAAATTCAGTGACTATTTTTTGTTTGAACGATATTTG